>JAEEGJ010003025.1_pt1 | contig 70545 bp, 52 predicted proteins | sample 8958761 | NCBI WGS metagenome assembly JAEEGJ01 (sample SAMN16246546, study PRJNA631951) | gut metagenome | biome: gut microbiome; feature: rumen; material: RS-attached | host: Bos | place: Iran: Karaj | collected 2018-10 | reverse complement strand
CTGAAAAACATCTCCACCACCACCGACTACGCTACCTTTGCCGACGCCGACCTCGTAATCGAAGCCGCCGTTGAAGATATGCAGCTCAAGAAAGATGTTTTCGGCGAACTGGACAAAATCTGCAAACCCGAGACTATCTTCGCAACCAACTCCTCGTCGCTGTCCATCACCGAGATAGCCGCCTGCACCAGCCGTCCCGCACAGTTCATCGGCATGCACTTCTTCAACCCCGCCGACCGCATGGCTTTGGTTGAAGTGATCAAAGGCCAGCTCACCAGCGAAGAGGTTACCAAATGCATCGTCGACCTTGCCACTTCTATCGGCAAACAACCCGTGGAGGTGAAGGAAGCCCCCGGTTTCGTGGTGAACCGCATCCTTATCCCCATGATCAACGAAGCTGTCGGAATCCTTGCCGACGGTATCGCCTCCGCCGAAGACATCGACAAATGCATGATGCTTGGCGCCAACCACCCGATGGGACCTCTGGCTCTGGCCGACCTTATCGGCAATGACGTGAACCTCGCCATCATGGAAGTGCTCTACAAAGAGTTCGGCGATCCCAAATACCGTCCTCACCCGCTGCTCCGCAAAATGGTGCGCGCAGGTCTGCTCGGACGCAAAACCGGCGAAGGTTTCTACAAATATTAATTCGAGAACACCTTTTGTTAAAAACTTCCGCACCCGATAAGTGCGGAAGTTTTTTTTATTGTCTGCAGAATTTCATTTTGTCATTTGAAATAAAGTTCGTAAATTTGCACCACAAAAAAAAACACCATATCATGAAAAAAACAACACCCATAGCCTTGCTGACAGGCGCGATAATGCTTTTCGGATGCAACAACCGTCCGCAGAATCCCGAACCCGTAATGCCCGAAGAGATCGAGGAACCGGCACGTGAGATAACCTACACCACCTATTCCGCCGGCGACTCCAACAACGCCTACTTGATACGATATAAAGCCACGCTGCCTGAACTTGAAGACGACTTTGCCGTGGAGAACATACGCACCACGCTGATGGGCGTGTTCAACGCTCCCAACGCCAACGACCCGCAAACAGCGCTGGAACGCCACATGCAGCAAACCAAGATAGAGTTCACCGAAATGCACAACCAGATGATAACCGACGACGTGTGGGAGTTCGATCCTCCGCAACTCGAGTCGTGCGCGACGATAACTCACCTCTCCTCGAACAAATATTTCTCCACATACGTCGTATCGGCTTCTTACTACGGAGGCGGCGCCCACGGCGGTTTCAACAAAAGCTATATGGTTTTCGACAACAGCACCGGAAAACAGATTACCGAAAAGAGCTTCCTGACCAACAAATCGGCCGTTACCAACCTGCTCAGAACCTCGGCACTGAAACAATACATCCGCGAAAATTCCGAATTCGAGGTCTTCGACAAGGACTACATCACCGCAAACGGCAATTTCTTCTTCACTCCCGACTCGTTGATATATCAGTATGGGGAATACGAGATAGCGGCCTACTGCTTCGGCCGTCCGATGTTCCGTCTCCACAAAAACGACGTCAAACAGTACCTCAATCCCGACTCGCCGGTTTACAAATACTGGTTCGGAGAATAGATTTCAATTAGGAATTAGGAGTTAGGAATTTGGGCGGAAGCCGGACAAACTGCCCCGTAGGGGCAACATTTTTAGTTGAAAGTTGAAGGTTGAAATTAGTTTATAGTTTACAATTTATTGTTGATAATCACATCTCTTCGCTCCTTAGTTTCTTAACTTCTTAACACCTTCACATTTTCACACTTTCTTTAAAAAAAAATCGCTCTTTTTCACTGTTCACGGGTCACTGATTATAAAAAAAATACAAATTTAACACATTATAAATCAGTGTATTACCCTCCCTAAAAATAGTTTGTCAAAATTGTTTGGAATATCAAAAAAATAATGTAATTTTGCAAAATCGTATCTATCGGATTATCTCGGACTTTAAAAAAAAGATAACGAAAAAAATAAGACAAAAAAAATAATCAAAAATATATAAAACAATGAAGAAGAGAAATTTATTTTTGGCACTTGCCGCGATAGCGTTTGCGGGTGCCGTAGCGTTTGCCAGCTGCGAAAGGCAGGATGACACAGTCGTTATCAATAATAATGGCACACCAGTGGAAACATGGCGTTGTATAGGCCAAAGTTATGAATATATCGGAAACGGAACGGACTCTCTAAGCGATCCTTTCGGCAACCCTGCATTCAGATTGGTTCAGGACTCTCTTTTCATCATCACTGCAAATGTTTCCCCAAACAAATATATTCTTTATTCAAAGGTTGTCAATTTTGATACCACACGGCTGTTTTTCAAAGATAATACTTGGACTTCGTATTCTTTCCCCACAACATACGGCAGTCCTACGTTTTTTATTGACGGTTATGGTCCCGACTCATCGTCAATCACTCCACTTGAACAGGGTTATCGCTTTGATGTACTGAGACATACAGCCGACACCTTGAGCATCTCATATCTTTATCAAGGTCCTTGGAATGGCAATATAAAACTTCCCTGTTGTTATTATATGTTTACAAGGGTAAGAAACTAACTTTTGAATGATACGTCTAAAGCTGCGGCGGATTGGAACAATCCGCCGCAGCTTATCTTTGTATTACAACTATTATTTTGCACTTAAACAATTGAATATGGAAAGTTGAGGGAGGAAAGTTGAAATTACTGCCAACTTACCATCAACAATTAAACAATTCAACAGTAAACAATTCAACATTCCCACATCACTTCTTCGGCAGCGCGATGCGGAATGCCGTACCCTGTCCCACCACCGAGTATTTCACAAAAATCTTTCCTTTGTGATACTCTGTTATTATGCGCTGGGCGAGCGAAAGGCCCAACCCCCACCCTCTCTGCTTGGTGGTGAATCCCGGCTGGAAAATCTTTTTGTACATCGAACTCGGCATACCCTTGCCCGTGTCGCACAGGTCGATAAACACCTGTTTTTCGTCCTCGCTCAATATTATTGAGAAAGTGCCCACGCCGTTCATCGCGTCGATGGCGTTTTTGCAGATATTCTCAATCACCCACTCGAAAAGATACGAGTTCAGCGGTATCATTATCTCCTTGTCGGGAATATTCTCCACAAAGGTCACTTTCTTGGAAGTTCTGTTTTTCAGATAGTTGAGCGAATTTTTAAGCACCTGCACCACATCCTCATCTTTCAGTTCGGGCACCGAGCCTATTTTGGAGAAACGATGTGTGATGGTCTCCAATCGGTTGATGTCTTTCTGAACCTCCACGGCATATTTCTCCTCCAAGCCCTTTTCACGGAAATAGTCGAGCCACGCGAAGAGCGATGAGATGGGCGTTCCCAGCTGGTGCGCCGTCTCCTTGGCCATACCCACCCAGATGAGGTTCTGCTCCATGGTGCGCTGGGTGCGGAAAAGGTTGTACGACACTATGATAAGCACAAAAGCCACAAACACATACACCAACGGCAGCCATCGCAGGGTGTCGAGCAGCTCGGTATGTTCGTAAAACACAAGGGCTTTGCGTCCGCTGGGCAGCTGTATCTCGATAGGCGTGTTGTCCTCCTCCATCTCGGCAAGCTTGGCACGCAACTTGGTTGAGGTGTTGAAAGTGGCAGTGTCCACATTTCCCGACGAGATGACCTTGCGCCTCTCGCTGTCGGTAATGATTACAGGCACAAACACAGAGTTGTTGGTGATGTCGTTGAGGAATGACTTGGTGAAATCGTTCAAAAAGCGCCGCAGGTCGGAGTAGATTTTCGACTCCTTATAGAACATAAAAATCTTGATGCCGTAAATCTCGTAGTAGAACGGCGGTTCCTTGGTGAACTCCTCCCGCAGACTGCCTTCCAGCTTGGTGCCTTCCAGTTTGGTTACGCCTTTCGGCAAATCCACGTTGCGGCACATCGTTATTATGCTGTCCTCGTCGGTAAGAATCACCGGAATAGTCTGGTTTGCAATGATATAGTTATAGTAGAACCCCACTTCGCCGTTGATGGAGTTGGCCGAATGTTCCACAAACAGCCGCTGTGCCTCGGCGTAGAGCGTCATGCGGGTGCGCTCCTCGGCCTGCACTTTGGCAAAGAAATCGTCGGTATGGCTCACCAGCTCGGCTTTCTGCCAGATGGCGTTGGCCCACAGCCGCACCTTTTCCTTTTCGGAGTTCTCTATCTGACCGGCGATGCGGTTCACCTCCCAAAGCGCGAAAAAGCCCAACGCTATGGTGAGCGAAAGGATGATGTATTTGCTTGTGCGTGAGATATATCGGCTTTTCATACTGTACTACTATTCTGTTTTTACCACCTTGGCGGGACTTACACGGGCTATATAGCTTGCGGGTAGCAGCAGGGCCAGCACGCACGCCACAGCCATAACAAGGCTTACAAGCACAAATATCCACGGGTTGAGGTCGATAGGCACGGAACTCATGTGGTAGCTCTCGCTGTCGAGTTTCACAATGGCGAACTTATCCTGCAACAGACAGAGTGTCAATGCTATGGCATTGCCTATCAGCACGCCTTTGGCAATGATGCCCACCGATTTGTAAACAAATATCTTGCGTATCGATGCGTTGGTGGCACCCATCGTCTTGAGCAGCCCTATCATCGATGTCTTTTCGAAAATCATTATCAGCAGTGCCGAAATCACCGCCACAACGCACACCAGCATCATAATACCGAGAATGAGGTAGATGTTGGCGTTGAGCAGGTCGAGCCACGAGAATGTGTCGGGATTCTCCTCTTTCACCGTCCTTACGGTAAGGAAACTGCCCAGCATCGAATACACATCGGCGGCCACACGGTCAAGGTTGTCGAAATCGCTCACGAACACCTCGTAGCCCTGAACCAGATTGGAGTCCCAGCCGTTTATCTTCTGCACCTGACGCATGTCGCCGATAACAAAACGTTCGTCGAAATCGGTGAGGTTGGTGCTGTAGATGCCCACTATCTTGAAAGCGCGGGCGCGGTAGTTGTTGTTCTGCCAGAAATAGGTGGGCACTTTGTCGCCGATGTTCAGCAGCATCTTTTCGGCAAAACGCTGCGACACAATCACTTCGTTCGAAGGACTGTCGCCGCTCAAATCGAACAGCCGTCCCTCTTTCATATTCTCCTTGAAAAAAGTGGAGTCGAAATCGCTGCCAATGCCCTTGAATATGATACCGTGGATTTTGTCCTTGGTCTTCACCATTCCGCCTTTCGAGGCGAAGAACTGCACGTGGCTCACACCGTCGACCGCGAGTATGGTGTTCACCGTAGCCTCGTCGGCCACCAGCGGCAGCTGTTCGTAGTAGTTGTTGGCACTTTCGAAAGGCATCACGACAATGTGCGAGCCGAAACCAACTATCTTGCGGGTTATCTCGTTCTGGAACCCCCTGAGTACGGCTACAGCAATCACCACCACCATCACGCCAAGAGCGATGCTGCAGGTGGAAATCCTAATCAAAGGACGCGAGAAATTGCCCTTGTCCTTGCTCAGAAAACGCTTCGCTATAAGCCGTTCGTAATTCAAGGCACGCTGTTATTTAGAAATTGTATCCCAGTCTCAGCACCAGCATGTTCTGCGACAGCTTTTTGCCTATCTCGAAAAATTCTTCGGAATGTTCCTGCTCTTTCTGGTAGTTCAAATCGAAAGGATAGTTGCCATATTGTTCATGGTCGTAGAAAACATAATCCTTGTAGCCTGTGATTTTTGAACGGCCAAGGAAATAATAGTGCAGTCCTACGGAATAGCGATCCTGCCACGTGGCTCCAATGCCCACCTGACAGGCAAAAGCCGGTTTCCAGTTGAAATGAATGGTTCCCTCTGTGGTGCTGTAAGTCTTCACCTGGTTATCGCCGTGGATGGTAAGGTCGTTCAAACGTGCCTCGTATTTGAATTCCTTGATGTCGGAAATCTTGCGCACATTCACGCCAACCGCCGTCTCGCCCCACAGACTCCAGTCCTGGTTCAGTTTATAAACACCGTTCACACCTACCATAAGAGGTATGTTTATGTAAAACAGCTGGTATGCGGGACTGAACTGTATAGTTATATCGTTGATGTCGGGACGCATATTGCGGTTGCTGAGGTAATCAACATGGTGACTTACCATAGCCTGAAACAGATTGTCCTCGGCCACGGAGTGCACGCCGTTGTAGAAGAAGTCGAGGGTGGCTATGAAATTGTATTTGAAGAGGGTGAACACTCTGCCCACCTTGCCGAGCCTTGTCAGCGGCATGGCGTCGTTGTTGCCAATCCTTATCCCCACTTCCTCGAACGGAAGGGTGGCTTTTACGCCGACGTTGAAACCCAGTTTGGCGGAGGCTTTCATACCCCCTTGGTCGGCAAGCACCCAGTTGTTGTTGATAAAGTCCACTCCCGAGCCGGCATTGGTGATGTTGGACTTGCCGAAAGTGCCTATGGGACAGGTGCCGCCGACGTATGCCGAATAGTTCAGCATCTGGAAAAACGAGCCTCCCTGCGAAAAACCGCACACCGACACCAACACAAAGGCAGTGGTCAGCGCAATTCTTTTTAAAGCATTGTCAATCATTGTATTATCGAAAAAAGTTTTAATCTTTACCTTTTGAGATTCTTATTCCACGGTTACCGATTTGGCGAGGTTTCGCGGCTGGTCCACGTTGCGCCCTTTGGCGATGGCGATGTGGTACGAGAGCAGCTGCAACGGCACCACCGAAAGTATCGGCACGAAACATTCTTCGGTGTCGGGAATCTCCAGACAGAAGTCAGAAAGTTCCTTCACGGCAGTGTCGCCTTTGGTAACAATGGAGATAATCTTGCCCTTGCGCGCTTTCACCTCCTGGATGTTGCTCAGCACTTTCTCGTACATACCGCGTTTGGGAGCTATCACCACCACGGGCATCTCCTCGTCGATAAGGGCGATGGGACCGTGTTTCATCTCGGCGGCTGGGTAGCCTTCGGCGTGGATGTAGGAAATTTCCTTCAGTTTCAGAGCCCCTTCGAGGGCTACGGGGTAGTTGAAACCACGTCCGAGGTAGATGAAGTTGCGGGCGTAGGTGAATATCTGCGCATACAGCTTGATACGCATATTCATCTGCAAAGTCTGGTTAATTTTGTCTGGAATTTGTTGCAACTCTTCCACCAGCTCGGCAATGCGCTCCTTGCTGATGGTCTTTTTCTCCTCGGCTATGTTCATAGCTATCAGCGTAAGCGTGGTTACCTGTGCGGTAAACGCCTTGGTGGAGGCCACGCCAATTTCGGGACCCACATGCAGGTACGAGCCGGTGTCGGACGCACGGGCTATCGACGAGCCGACCACGTTGCAAATACCATAGACGAAAGCACCGTTGTCCTTTGCCAGCTTGATGGCGGCAAGAGTGTCGGCGGTCTCGCCGCTCTGCGAAATGGCTATCACAATGTCCTCCTTGGTGATTACGGGGTTACGGTAGCGGAACTCCGACGAGTACTCAACCTCCACCGGAATGCGGGTAAGCTCTTCGATGATGTATTTGCCTATCAGTCCGGCGTGCCACGAGGTACCGCAGGCGCAGATTATTATACGTTTGGCTTTTAGGAACTTATCGCGATGGTCGATGATGCCCGACAGACGTACGGTCTTGCTTTCCATATTCAGACGTCCGAGCATGCTTGTGCGCAGGGCTTCGGGCTGTTCGAAAATCTCCTTGAGCATAAAGTGCGGAAAATTGGCTTTCTCCAACTGACTGAGGTTCAATTCCAAAGTCTTGATGATGGGAGTCTGCGGCACGTTCGACAGGTTGGTGATGGAAATTTCGCCGTTGCGTTTCATCACGGCAATCTCCTCTTCTTCGAGGTAAATCACCTTGTTGGTGTATTCCACGATGGGAGTGGCGTCGGAGCCGATAAGGAATTCCTTGTCGCCCACACCTATTATCAGCGGGCTGCCTTTGCGGGCAGCTATCAGCTGGTTAGGGTTGGTCTTGTCGATGATAGCGATGGCGTAGGCGCCTATCACGTTTTTCAGCGCCAGCTGCACGGCCTCGTAGATGCTGGTGTTGTGGGACATCTGCATATATTCTATCAGCTGTATCAGCACCTCGGTGTCGGTGTCGCTGCTAAAGGTGTAGCCTTTGGAGATAAGTTCCTCTTTCAGCACCTTGTAGTTCTCGATAATGCCGTTGTGTATCAGCGCCAGCCTACCCGACTGCGAGTAATGCGGGTGTGCGTTCTGCGAGTTGGGTTCGCCGTGGGTGGCCCAACGGGTGTGGGCTATGCCTATGGTGCCGCTCACGTCCTTGTCGGCCACATAGTTCTCCAAATCCTCTACCTTGCCTTTGGTTTTGTAAACCGAAAGGTCTAATTCCTTGTTAATCAAAGCTATTCCGGCACTGTCGTAGCCTCTGTACTCCAGTCGGTGCAAGCCTTTTATCAAAATAGGGTATGCTTCTCTGCTACCCAAATATCCTACTATTCCGCACATAATAAAATTTATTTGTCTTTATAATATTTCTTGAAAAATTTCTCGTATATCGGTGTGTTTTTCTGGTTATAAAAAGTCTGGTAGTTCTGTATCGAAATCGCAAACACCTTGTAATCGGCCTTGTCAAATTTCGAAAGCGCTCCACCGTCTTTGGTGATGAAAGCGTAGTATTCCATGGCCTCTTTCATATTCGCGAAACGGTTCACGGTAAGGAGCTGCTGCGTTTCGTTGAACAACAAAGTATTGGTTCTCAAACCCTTGATTCCAAAGAATTCCATATTGAAATCCGAAACGGTGTATTGCATTTCGGTTGCCTTGATTTTTCTGTCATCGAGAAGGATTATGACGTAGTGCTGCATATCCTCACGCAAACGGTACATTTGCGCTTCGGGCGGCAGTTCGTCGTCCTCGTCGGCAGCTTGCGGCTGCGGCTGTTTGTTGGCAGGGTTGTTTTTCGATGCGTCGGGGGGCGGGGTCTGGAGTGTTACGGCCGCCACGGTAGAAGTGTCGGCGACGGGTTTCTTGAGTTCGCTCACCTTGTAGATATTGCCTTTCTTCAGCAGGGCTATCTGCTCTTTGGCGGTGGGCACTATGTCACTTTTCGGATGTTTGGCCACGATTTCCTCGAGCATTGCTATTGCCTCGGTGGTCTCTCCCAGCTTGGCGTGCGACAAGGCTTCCCAGAATTTGAACTTGGGAGTAAGTTTCTCGTCCTTGTACAGCGTTACCGCCGACGAAGCTTTGGTGATAACGTCGTTATAGCGGCGACGGTTGTACAGGTTATAGATGTCGGCATATTCTTTTTCCGACATCTTGGCACGTTTGGCAATTTCAAGATAATAGTCCTCGTCCTGGATGAGGTTGGCGTAGTCGCTGTCGGGGAAACCGCGTAGAATCATGTTTTTGTAGTAGTTGGCGCTCGGCGTGTTGCCCTGTTTGTCGTACAGCTTGTAGAGCTGGTAGAAAGCCGGCAGCACGTTGTCCGATTCGGGAAACTCCTTGGCTATCCGCAAAAAGCACTCCAAAGCTTTGTCGTAGTTTTTGATGCCGTCGTTGTAGATGAAACCAGCGATGAGCAGGCTGCTTGCGGTGTTTTTGTTCATAGTGTCACGTTCGGCCTGTGTCTTGGGCAGGTCTTTCAGGTAATATTCGCGGCTAAATTTGTCATCCTTAGCGTTAATCACCTTGGTGGTGGAATTGCTCTTGGTGGTGTCGTTCATCGCAACCTGTCCGCCGGAGTTGCTCTGGGCGTCTGTACCGAACGACATGGAGTTTTTCTTCGAAAGAAACCAAAAGTCCTCCAAAGCCCTTGCCCCCCAGTTTTTGAGGAAGCTCTCCTTGCCGCGCTGCATTGTGGATGAGTTGTAGAAATACCAGTCGCCCTTGAGCATGTTGTTCTGTTGCGACGAATTGGCTTTAATCGCCGCTATCAGCTCGGCCTCAATACGTTCCTGTTCTTTCTTCTTGGCCTCGGCAATGAGTTTTTTGATGTATTTCTCGCGGTCGAGGGAGTCCATGTCAGCCATACGAATAAGGCTATCATTGCGTTCTATCAGACGTGTATGTTTGACAAGCGAGGTGAGTATCTTGTGCCGTTCTTTTATCTTGTTTGCAAATGGATAGTCGGCTGGCATTATCGACACTGCGGTGTCGTAGTATTTCTGCGATTCGTCGTAATTCTGTATTTCCTCGTAAAGCACTTTGCCGAGTTTCACAGCCGATTTGGTCTTCTGCGATTTGTTGGTGCTCACCTCCACCGACATCCGGTAGTTATCGCAGGCCTTTTTCATATCCTTGGCGTTGAGGTACATCTCGCCTTTGGCATAGTAAATCTGGTCGCGGTACTCGTAGTTTTTCTTCTCTTTCAGCATCTTGTCGAGCATCTTGAGGATGCTCTTGTAATCGCCCTTTTCCTTGTCGTAGCAGGCTGCGATGTTCATCTGTGCGTTGAACTCCATCACGTAGGCGGGACGCTTTTTCAGACACATTTTGTAATATTTCGTGGCCGTTGCTGTCTTGCCGAGATTGTGATATACCTGAGCCATAATGAAATAGAGGCGCGCCTTGAAAGTCCTGTCGCGGGTGTTTTCCACCGACAATCGCAGGTTGTCGATGGCTTTTTTGTATTTCTCCTGTGCTAGCGACAGCTCAGCGAGGGCGGGATACAGCAGCGGCGCCGTCTCTTTGGCCACCTTACCGGTGTTGAGGTCGGCGTCCATCTGGTCAAGGATCATCTCGGCCTCGCCGTATTGTCCCTCCTTGGCCATACAGCGGGCGTAGAGCACCTTGGCCTCGTCGGCGAGCACGGTGCCGTTGTAGCTGCCCATTATAAAACGGCAGGTGGATGCGGCGGTTAGGTACTCCTGTTTGTAGAAATAGGCGTAGGCGGTTAGCAGGTAGCAGCGTTTCACGTACTCAATCTGCTCTTTGCCGTGCGAAGTCATGCTGTGTTTCTGCACGCCCTTGGTGCCTTTCTCGATGGCGCGGTCGAGCTTGGGGGCCACGGTCAAGGCCTCCTGCTTGTCGCCGAGACGGTAAACGGGAAGGATTTTAGTGTAGTCGTCGGCAACCTTGTCGTTGAGTTCGGCGATGGCCTCCTTCAGACTCTCGTTGCCGTTCCACCAAACGTTATAGTGTGCAGTGGTATTGTGGAATTTCTTGTTAAGATAGGTGTCTTTCTCGGTGGAACACGAAAAAAGCATCACTGCCGATACAATCAGCATCAAGCCTGATGGCAAAAGTCCGTGTCGCATTCCGAGTGTTTTCAACTGTAGTTCTTATGAGTGTAATTATTAATAACTCGTTTTTTCGTTTTTTATTATGATTATCTCATTTTTTGAACGTTAAACGTTGAAACGGAAGTGCATGATGTCGCCGTCCTGCACCACATAGTCCTTGCCTTCGACAGCTATTTTGCCCAGCTCGCGGCATTTGGCCTCGGAGCCGAGAGTAACGTAGTCGTCGTATTTTATCACTTCAGCGCGGATAAAACCTTTCTCGAAGTCGCTGTGAATGATGCCTGCCGTCTGCGGGGCTTTCATGCCTTTGCGGAATGTCCACGCGCGCACCTCCTTGGGACCGGCGGTGAGGAATGTCTGCAGGTTGAGCAGCTTGTACGCCGCTTTTATCAGGCGGTTCACGCCCGATTCCTTCAGTCCGAGGTCCTCGAGAAACATCTGTTTTTCCTCGTAAGAGTCCAGTTCGGCAATGTCGGCCTCGATGCCCGCACCAATCACAAGCACCTCGGCGTTTTCGTCCTTCACGGCCTCTTTCACCGCTTCGACGTAGGCGTTGCCGTTCACCACCGATTTCTCGTCGACGTTACAAACGTAAAGTATCGGCTTGGCTGTGAGCAACATAAGGTCTTTGGCTGCTTCGGCCTGGGTTTCATCGAGTTCCACGGTGCGTGCCGAGCGGCCTTGCAGCAGGGCGTCGCGGTAAAGGGTCATCACCTCCACAAGCTTTTTCGACTTGGCGTCGCCGCCGGTCTTGGCTTTCTTCTCCTCTTTGGCAAAACGGTTTTCGATGGTCTCAAGGTCCTTCAGCTGCAGCTCCACGTCGATGGTCTCCTTGTCTCGAACGGGGTCCACGGTGCCGTCAACGTGGGTTATGTTGTCGTCGTCGAAACAACGCAGCACGTGGATAATGGCGTCAGTCTCACGGATGTTCGACAGGAATTTGTTGCCCAATCCCTCGCCCTTGCTGGCGCCACGCACAAGTCCCGCTATGTCCACTATCTCGACTGTGGCAGGTACTATGCTCTGCGGATTGACCAGCTCCACGAGTTTATTCACACGCTCGTCGGGCACCGTTATCACACCCACATTCGGTTCGATAGTACAGAACGGAAAATTCGCCGACTGAGCCTTGGCGTTACTCAAACAATTGAACAATGTGGACTTGCCGACATTGGGCAAACCCACTATACCACATTGTAATCCCATAATTTACAACAATATATATATTAATTTCTCCTTATTATAATAATTGCAAATATACGACTTTTTTCCGAAAAAAAGGTGTTTTTGAACCACTTTTTAAGCTTACGGGAAATAATGAATATAATTGAATGGGAAAAAACAGGTAAAAAGACTTTACGTAGTTTTTTTTTATTACCATAAACCACTATCACACAACCCATTCACAAAAATGAATAAAAAAAAAGCAAAAAAAGTTTGTCATATAAAAAAAAAGTTGTAACTTTGCATCCTGTTGAACGAAGGAAAAAAAAGAAATTTATTTGTGCAATCAACAGTTTAACAAGCACTTAAATAATTTTCATAATTTCAACATAGTTCAGCAAAAAAGACAAAAAAGTAAATAGAACAATAACAATTTAGCTCATTTTAAAGGAAATGAAAAAACAATATTCAAAAGCCACAGTTGAAGTAATCGAGTTCCGTGCCGAAAAAGGCTTTGCAGCATCTGCATCCACACAAAACTATACTTCTGGCGGTACTATCGGTTGGGATCCAAGCAGTAGCGATAACAATAACGAGGGTGGATTTAGCGGTTGGACTTTCTAAATTCTATTGCCTAGAAGTTTACCATAAAACATATAAAATACAAACACTCAGAAAGTTATATTTTCTGAGGTGTTTTTTTTTTGCATAAATCACTGAATTAATAAACATTAGATAATCCTCATATAACATTAAATATCAATGACTTTTGAAGAACTCGGCATAGAATCCCGACTACTGAAAGCCATCACCGAGATGGGCTTCGAAAAACCTATGCCTGTGCAGGAACAGGTGCTGCCGGTGCTGCTTGCCGAAGACACCGACCTCGTAGGCCTCGCCCAAACGGGAACCGGAAAAACAGCAGCCTTCGGACTGCCAGCCATCCAACGCCTCAACACATACGAACCTTCCACCGAAGTGCTGATACTCTCCCCCACCCGCGAACTCTGCCTGCAGATTGCCAAAGACCTCAAACAGTATTCCAAATACGTCGAGGGATGCAGCGTGGTGGCCGTTTACGGCGGCGCCAGCATCGAAGTGCAGAAAAAAGAGCTGAAAAACGGCGCCAAAATCATCGTAGCAACACCGGGACGCATACACGACATGATACGCCGCCGCTACGTGGACCTCTCGCAGGTGAAAGTGGTGGTGCTTGACGAAGCCGACGAGATGCTCGACATGGGTTTCAAGGACGACCTCGATGCCATACTCGAACAGACTCCCTCCACCAAAAACACATGGCTTTTCTCCGCCACAATGCCCGACGAGGTGGCCCGCATTGCTCAAGGATATATGACCGACCCGCGCGAGATAACCGTGGGCACCCGCAACTCGGGAGCACAGAACGTGCGCCACTGCTACTATCTCGTCCAGGCCAAGGACCGCTATCTGGCACTTAAACGCATAGCCGACTACAACCCCAACATCTACGCTATAATTTTCTGCCGCACCCGCACCGAGACGCAGGAGGTGGCCACCGCCCTTATCCGCGACGGCTACAACGCCGACGCCTTGCACGGAGACCTCTCGCAACCCCAGCGCGACCACGTGATGAACCGTTTTCGCTGCAAAAACCTGCAGATGCTCGTAGCCACCGACGTGGCGGCACGCGGACTCGACGTGAGCAACCTCACGCACGTCATCAACTATAACCTGCCCGACGAGATAGAGGTCTATACCCACCGTAGCGGACGTACCGGACGCGCCGACAAAACGGGCATATCCATCGCCATAGTGAACCTTCGCGAGAAGCACAAAATCAAGAAGATAGAGGCGATGATAAAGAAGAAATTCGAGCAGTTGCCCATACCCACGGGAATGGAGGTGTGCCAGAAACAGTTCTTCAACATGATACACCGCGTGGAGCACGTCGACGTGAACTACGACGAAATAAACCCCTACATCGGCGAGGTGGTGAAACAGCTCGAATGGATGGACAAAGAGGAGCTGATACGCCGTTTCGTATCCATCGAGTTCAACCGTTTCCTTGAATACTACCGCAACGCCCCCGACCTCAACGTGAAGGAGAAAGAGGAGCGCAAGGCCATCGAGAAAAAGAAAAAAGAGACCGTGCACGACGACAGCGGCATGGCACGACTGATGTTCAACCTCGGCTACAAGGACAAAATCCAGCCCCAGCGCCTTATCGGGATGATAAACGACCGCTGCCGTGACACCAAGATAAAGATAGGCAAAATCGACATTTCGGAACTGTTTACATATATAGATGTAGATGGCAACTACGCCAACGATATCATCGAGGCGTTCCACGGCGAAACGTACCGCGGACGTCCGCTTATTGTTCAGGCAGCAAAAAGCAAACGCAAGGACAAGGACGAGGCGCGCAAAAGCTACAAGGAACACAAAAAAGCATCGGCCAGAGATAACGATGACAAACCCCGACGCGACCGCAGAAGTGACAGAAAAGAGGAAAAACACGACCGCAGACACGACAAATACGATGAAAAACGTGACCGCGACAGCCGCAAGAAAAGACGGAGATAAGTAGTCAGTTTGTAGTTTGCAGTTTGCAGTTGAGCATCTTCACACCTCAAAAAAAATCCGTTCTTTATCACAGTTCACTGCTCACAGTTCACATATTAAAAAAAAAATCGTATATTTGCAGAACACACAACAAAAGTAATTTTATAACAACAAATTGATATGCAAAGAGATACAGCTATTTTTGACTTGATCAAAAAAGAAAGAGAACGCCAGACCAAAGGCATAGAGCTCATAGCATCTGAAAACTTCGTCAGCGAACAGGTGATGGAAGCCATGGGTTCGGTAATGACAAACAAATACGCCGAGGGCTATCCTGGAAAACGCTACTATGGTGGTTGCCAGATAGTTGACCAGAGCGAACAACTGGCCATCGACAGAGTTAAACAGCTCTTCGGTGCCGAATGGGCCAACGTGCAACCCCACTCTGGCGCACAGGCCAACATGGCAGTGCTGCTGGCCTGCCTGCAACCGGGCGACACCTTCATGGGTCTCGACCTGAACCACGGCGGACACCTGTCACACGGTTCCCCCGTAAACTCCTCCGGAATCCTCTATCATCCTGTGGCTTACGCCGTTGAGGAAGAGACCGGCACCATCAACTACGACAAGATGGAGCAGGTGGCCCTGCAGGAACGTCCCAAACTCATCATCGGCGGTGCTTCGGCCTACAGCCGCGACTGGGATTGGAAACGCATGCGTGAGATTGCCGACAAAATCGGCGCCATACTGATGGGCGACATCTCGCACCCCGCCGGCCTCATAGCCAAAGGCGAACTGAACAACGCCGTGGCTTACTGCCACATCGTTACCACCACCACCCACAAGACCCTCCGCGGACCTCGCGGCGGTATGATCATGCTGGGCAAAGATTTCGACAATCCTTGGGGCAAAAAGACTCCCAAAGGCGAAATCAAGAAAATGTCGGCACTGCTCGACTCCGCAGTGTTCCCCGGCTGCCAAGGCGGTCCTCTGGAACACGTCATCGCTGCCAAAGCAGTCGCTTTCGGCGAAGCCCTTACCGACGACTACGGCCGTTACATCAAACAGGTTCGCGCCAACGCCAAGACCATGGCCGACGCTTTCGTGGCTAAAGGATACAAAGTTATCTCCAACGGCACCGACAACCACCTGATGCTTATCGACCTGCGCACCAAGTTCCCCGAACTGACAGGTAAAGTGGCCGAAAACACTCTTGTTAAAGCCGACATCACCATCAACAAAAACATGGTGCCTTTCGACAGCCGCTCGCCGTTCCAGACCTCCGGTATCCGCGTGGGAACTCCCGCCATCACCACCCGTGGACTGAAAGAAGGCGACATGGCCGGCATCGTTGACATGATTGACGCCATCCTTTGCGACGTGAACAACGAGGACCTCATCGCCAAGACCCGCAAACAGGTCAACGAGATGATGCAGGACCGTCCTCTCTTCGCTTGGTAGAGAATCGTTTTGTTTTCATATTTCTATATTTGACGGGAACCCAATGGGGTTCCCGTTTTTTTTATTTCACTCGAAAGTATATTTACAAAAAAAACGGTTAGATGACTAACCGTTTTTTTTCTTATTATTCAAAAATCAAGTTCGAAACCTCAACTCTCAATTTTCAATTTCCAATTTTCAACTTTCTAAACTCTTTCTGGGCTTTTTCCAGCAGTTCTATAAACCTTTTGTCGGCGTGCATACGTGCCACGGCGGCGGAGGCCACCAGACGTGCGGCATCCACGTCGCTCTGCCAGTGGTAGCCGGCAATAACACGGCTCTGTCCGAACTCGTAGCCACGGGCCAGCAGGGCGTCGGCATTGTCGGGATTCACCTCGGTAAGCACCAAAGCTGCCGTCCATCCACGTATGGTGTGTCCCGAAGGATAGGAACCGTTGGTGCGGAGCTCCTCCTCGTCATCGGGGTAGATCGTGGGCTCGTTGTAAAATGCATACGGACGTATCCGCATATAATGTGCCTTGGGCAGTATCCTTGCTTGGTCGGCGGCGGCGATAGAGGCTTTGAGAAAATTGTAGATGGCAGGAGTGCCTTTCTCTGTTATCTCCATCCCGAAAGGAACGCTGAACTCGGTGCAAATCGTGGCCAAGGACCACACTGCATCGCGCAGAGCCATAGCCACACGGGCAGAATCCTTTCGTTGCTCCTTGCCCCACTGATACTGCGAAATATCGTACTTAAACGCCATCGAAGCGGTGTCGGGTGGAGGTGGCAGGAAAAACACAGAGTTGGGCATCTGCTGGGGAGTGAACAGGGAATTCTGTGCCATCGACAAAAAAGGCACAAAAAGCATCGCACAAAAAATCAGTCGTTTCATCATCATTAATTTTATATATCGGATGTGCAAAGTTACGAAAAATAATCCGTTTTAGCCTTTTTTTGACAAAAAAAACGTAAATTTGCACAGAAAAACAATTGCGCACACACCAAATAAAACGATATACACCAACAACTTACACAACAATTCCCATATCTGCGACATGTATTTCAACGGAATAATAATAGCCCTTGCAACTTTCGCAACCATCGGCCTTTGGCATCCCATAGTAATAAAAGCCGAATACCGCTGGGGCACACGTCCTTGGGCTGTTTTTCTGCTTGTCGGCTTGGGCTGTATCGCAGGGGCGCTGTTCATCCCCAACACCATACTTTCGGCAGTGTGCGGCGTTTTCGGGGCGTCGGCCCTGTGGGGCATCGGAGAACTTTTCAAGCAGAAACGCCGTGTGCAAAAAGGCTGGTTCCCGATGAATCCCAAGAGAAAAAACGAATACCTTACCAACGACGATTCTTCCAAAACACAAGAATAACCGCAAACCATGAGCAAACGAGTTTACATAGAGACCTACGGCTGCCAGATGAATTTCGCCGACAGCGAGATTGTCGGAGCCATACTCCTTAAACACAACCACCAGATTGTCACCGACATACAGCAGGCCGATGTGGTGCTTATCAACACCTGCGCCATCCGCGACAACGCCGAGCAGCGCATCCGCAAACGTCTGGGCGAGCTGAAAGCGGCCAAGAGACGCAATCCAGCCCTTAAAATCGGCATCCTCGGCTGCATGGCCGAACGCCTGAAGGAACAACTTCTGCAGGACGACATGCCGGTGGATCTCGTGGTCGGTCCCGACGCCTACCGCAACCTGCCCGAGCTCCTGAGCCGTGTGGACTGCGGCGAACGCACCGCAAGCGTGCTGCTCTCCGAAGAGGAGACCTACGCCGAGATAGACCCCGTGCGCCTCGGCAGCAACGGCATCTCGGCTTTCATCTCCATCATGCGCGGATGCCAGAATTTCTGCTCCTACTGCGTGGTGCCCTACACCCGTGGCCGCGAACGCAGCCGCGACCCGCAGACTATCGTCGACGAGGCCCAACGTCTGTTCGACAAAGGCTACCGCGAGATAACCTTGCTGGGACAGAACGTTAACTCCTACCGTTGGGACTGCGACGGCCAACTTACCGACTTCCCCGACCTGATGCACCGCGTGGCGCAGATTAGCCCGCTGCTGCGGATACGTTTTTCCACCTCGCACCCCAAAGACTTGTCGGACAAACTGTTAGAAGTGATGGCCGCCAACCCCAACATCTGCCAGTGCATACACCTGCCCGTGCAGTCGGGAAGCGACAACATGCTGAAACTGATGAACCGCAAATACACCGTGGAGTGGTACCTCGGACGTGTGGAGGCCATACGCCGCTACCTGCCAGACTGCTCCATCACCACCGACGTTATTGCCGGATTCTGCAACGAGACCGAGGAGGACCACCAACAGACCCTCGACCTCTTCCGCAAAGTGGGCTACGACTACGCATTTATGTTCAAATACTCCATGCGGCCCAACACCTACGCCGCCAAACGTCTGCAGGACAACATCCCCGAAGATGTAAAGACACGTCGTTTGGAAGAGATAATAGCCCTGCAGGGCGAGCTGTCGCTGCAAAGCAACCGCCGCGACGTGGGCAAGACCTTCGAAGTGCTTATCGAAGGCACCTCCAAACGCTCCGCCGAACAACTTTTCGGACGCAACAGCCAAAACAAAGTCATCGTCTTCCCCCGCGAGGACTACAAGCCCGGCCAGTACGTCATGGTACAAGTAACCGACTGCACCTCCGCCACACTTATCGGAAAAGCGGTCAGTAGTCAGTAGTCAGCTGTCAGTGGTCAGCTGTCAGTTATCAGTTGTCAGTAGGTTTTTCACTCCTCCTTGCCCCTTCAGACGGAGGGAAAACAATGTTGTGTCGAATTTCAGAGACGTTTCCTGAAACGTCTCTGAAGCAAAAAAAACTCCGCAATTTATGCGGAGTTTTTTTTCGTATTTGCCTCTTTATCACATATCTTTCACAAGGCGCACTGACCGACCCAAGCTACGTCCGGCGTAGGCTACGCCCACACCATAGATGCCGAAGTTCAGAGCGTACACGACGTCGCTAGAGAAGTACGTGGCCGACCAGTAGTAGCCGCCTTCTCTGACACTGACAGCGCTGACCAACGTCCCACTGCGATTCCCATTACAAGGCAAGAAGGTGGCACCAGCATTCTCCAATGTAACCCACTGCGCGGCAGAAATAACGTTTGTGGTGAAGGTCGTATTACGGGTGTTGGTGGAGTCGAGTGCGTATGTGGAAGCACTCCAGTTATCTGGCACTATGATAAGTCCTTGCACACCGTTTACAGTAGCTTTGGCATAGCGTATGCCGGAGGTGGTGCTGCGAGTGTCGAGCAAGTAAGTCCATTCAGTACGGGTAAGCGTACGCCATGAGCCCGGGGCGTAGGTGGTTCTAGTTTTGGGGGCATATATGGCATTGAAAACACCCCAGTCGTAATTGGTGCCAAAAATATCAGTATTGCCGTTACCGTAATCAGAATGAGTGGTGCTGGTCATATACGGGTATTTGTTGTTGTACCCACTTGTTCCCCAGCCAAAAAGATCAATCCAACCGTTATAAGAGGATGACATGTTGCTGTGGGCTGAGCCAATGGTATCCCACTGGTTGGGTGCGAAACGCCAAGTGCCAGCGGCTGTGCCGCCACCTGCCACGGCGTGGGTTGTGGCTGTGCTGCCACCATTAGTGGCGCTCCACTGCAGGTTGCCGGACGAGAATACAACTCTGGTACTGGGAGATACGGAGACGGAATTAGACACTGCTGGTAGTGCAAAGAGTAGCGTGATATTCTCACTCGTTGTTTGTTGCTGCTGAACTTCAGCACTAGCAATTACAATACCGCTATTTATGGCAAAGCCTACAATCTTCAACTCATCACCACTCTGGAAGGGGTTGGACGACTGGCGTTTTTCCACAGCATTGCTATTGCCACGGAACGAAATGCCATTTTCCGCACCCGTGCAGCTGTTCAGCAACTTGATGGTGCAGCATCCCTGTGCGGTAGCTACGGCCAAAAGATATACCTGCGCCGTTTGCATACGCACCTCGAAATGGTTTTGACCCGCTTCGAGAGCCATGACGCGTTCAGCAACACGCTGTCCAGCAAGGTTGTACATCTGCAGGGTGGCCTCGCCACTTTGGGCAACGCTAACTGTCACGTTGGTGAATCCGGTAGCGGGATTGGGATAGGCGGAGATACGAGTTTCGGCACCTTGTGCTTCGGCTATGCTAACCACAGGGAATTCGAGCACCGTGTCGGGATAGACAAGGGTTTCGGTCCACGAGCGGGTCAGGTTCTGCACCTGCACGGAGTCCATTTGCACATAGTCGCCACTGGTTGTGACTCCAGTGAATTTAAGTGTGATGTTCTGCGCTAAGGCTGTAGTAAGCGCAAGGCTCATCATGGCCAAGGATGTAAAAATTTTTCTCATCTTTTTGTATAGTTTTGATGATTATTATAAATGGATTTGAATAAATTATGTTTCGAATAACAAAATGATACGGCTCGCAACAAAAACATACGGTAACCGCAATAAAAATCGAGCTTCCGCAACGAATTGCTTATCAACAATAAAAAAAGAGACAAAAAACGCTCTACAACAGCAACAACCTCTAATTCAGCACCTTGTCTACTTAATATATTATACTGGCAATGCAGTTCCCTATTGAAGCAGAATAGCGGCTGGCTTGAGACAGGGGGGGGGTAATACACTGATACTCAATAGATTAAGATAATTAAATCTATTGGCTTTTTTCACAAACTCCTGTGTTTCAGCAATTAGCATATATCAGTATTATTATTTTGTCTTTGCAAATATACGTTTTTTTTTGTGAATTGTTGTTTTTTTTGTGAACCGCAAACTGTGATGAGTGAAAAAGAGTGATTTAGTTGTCAGTAGTCGGTGGTCGGTTAAGAAGTTTAGAAGTTAAGAAACTAAGGAGTGAAGGGGTGTTGAAGTGTTGACTGTTTAATTGTTTGTAATGAAATTGTACATTGTTCATTGTAAATTGTAAATTCTCCCGCGGTCCCTGAGCTCATCGAAGCCCCGCCGCCCATTTCAACTCTCAACTCACAACTTTCAACTAAAATGTCGCCCCTACGGGGCTGTTTGTCCGGCTACAGCCCAACTCTTAACTCTTAACTAAAATATCAGTCGCTTATATCCGTGTCGGGCTGTACAATAACCGTGTACTCGGGGAAAGCGGCACGCACCTCGTCGGCGATAGTGGAGCACAGTGCGTCCCTGTCTTTTTCGTCGAACGACACCACCACGTCGAAACGCATGTTTTTGGCGGCAATATCGACATAAAAGCCGTGCATCTGCAGTGCGTTTTTGTGACTCGACACTATCTCCGCCACACGCTTGCGCATAGCCACCACGTCGGCATTTGTAGTATCCACGCTGTAAACGCTCACGGCAGTCATAAACACGTTGTGCTGCTGATACACTTCGGCGGTGATTTTTCGTGTAACGGTGTCGATCTTGGCAGCGGTCCACGTGTCGGGAACTTCGATATGCACCGAGGCCAGATGGCGGTCGGGACCGTAGTCGCTCAACACAAGATCGAAAACGCCGCTTATTTCGCTGTCGGCAGACAGGACAGTCTGTTTAATATCGTGGGCGAGGGCAGTCTCGGAACGCTCGCCGAGAATTTTGCTTATCGTGTCCCACATCGTCTCCAAGCCCGTTTTTATTATCATAATGGCAATAATAACGCCAAGATAGGCCTCCAGCGAAACACCCCACAGCACAAACACAAATGCCGCCACAAGTACGGAGAGCGAAATTATGGAGTCCATCAGCGCATCCTTGCCGCTAGCCACGAGCGAGTCAGAATTTACACGTTGTCCAGTGGATTTCACATAAAGACCCAGGACCACCTTTACAACCACCGCCACCGCTATGATAACGAGCGAGACGGTAGAATAGTCGGGCGTGTCGGGAGTTATGATTTTCTTTACCGACTCCACCATTGCCGTGATGCCGGCATAAAGTATGATAATGGCGATAACGAGAGTGCTTAGATACTCCACTCGTCCGTATCCGAACGGATGCTTGCGGTCGGCGGGCTTGCCAGCCAATTTGGTGCCGACAATGGTTATCACAGACGAAAGAGCGTCGGTAAGGTTGTTCACCGCGTCCAAAACCACGGCAATGGAGTTGGACAGAAAGCCCACAAAAGCCTTAAAAGCCGCCAACGCCACATTGGCCAATATCCCAACAACGCTTGTGCGTACAATTACTTGTTCCCTATTTTTAGCCATATTTTAAATTACAAACTATAAACTATAAATTATAAACTATCAACTAATTCCGCATTATTATGCAATCTGCCTCTCAATCTTTGACTAGGCGCACGGACATTCCTATAGCTGGATCAACTTCAATCATACTCACTCCGTCCTTATAGAAAGACAAACCTATTGCGGGTCCTCCTATATCCAAAATCGTGGACGACCAATAGTATCCATCGGTGCCTACGTAGTAGATTCCACAGGAATTAATACCCGCCGCCGGCATAAAAATAGATTCTTTATTTTCACCAATCACCATACAGCCTTTCCTCTGTTCATCCCACACCCACTGACAATGGGTTCTCAATTCATCAATTTGTTCGCTTGTTGGCAATTTGCTACCAAATGTTTCTACTGCAGAATCGTAATTATACAAACCTTCTTCATTGGTAGGTTTCCACAACGTCCCGCTTGGCAAACCCAAATCCACGTATGAGGCTCCGTCATTTTCAACAGCTTCTTTGTCACAGCCTGTAATTGTGACAATGGCGACAACTGCCGCAAAACACATCACGCCAAGAAATAGTTTTTTTAATACGTTTTTCATCTTTTTATATTTTTATTATCTATTTTACCTTCCTCAATATAACCACCAACTATAAACTATAAAATATAAATTATAAACTATCAACTAATTCCGAACTCCGCATTCCGAGTTCCGAACTAACAAAACCGTCGCGTAAGCCGACACTCCCTCTTCCCTACCCTCGAAACCGAGATGTTCGGTGGTGGTGGCTTTTATCGAGATGTCGTCGGCATCAACGCCGAGCACCTGTGCAAGGGTTTCGCGCATCTGCGGCAGGTACTGGGCTATCTTGGGTTTTTGCAGACACACCACGCTGTCGCAGTTCACCAGTTCGTAGCCTTTTTGTCGCACCAGTTCGTAGGTCTTGGCAAGCAAAATTTTGCTGTCGATGCCCTTGTATTGCGGGTCGTTGTCGGGGAAATGCTTGCCGATGTCGCCCATGTTGGCGGCGCCGAGCATAGCGTCGCAGATGGCGTGAATCAGCACATCGGCGTCGGAATGACCTTTGGCACCTTTGCTATGCGGTATGCGTATGCCGCCCAGCCAGAAAGGCAGACCCTCTTCCAGCTGATGCACGTCAATGCCTAATCCTACTCTTATTTTCATCGTTTTTCTATTTTTTAATACATCCAAAATCTCTTCTATCCCCACGAAACGGAAATCGAACTGCGGTTTTTCTCCCCTTCGGCAAAGGGTTACAAAGCAGTCGCCGTCCAACACCGTGCCGCTCACCACCAGTCCCGACTCAGCCGGTGCAACGCTCTCTTTCTCAAAATCTACCGAATAGTTCGTAAAATCCTTGGCGATGCCTGTCCCCAAGCATTTCACCAACGCCTCTTTCAACGACCACAGCATGGTAAAAGCGCGGCCTCTTGCATCTTCGTCGGGTTGTTTTTCTACACTATGCCGTTCTTCGTCGGAAAAGAACCTCTGCATCAGCTCGGGACGGTGCGTACGCAGATACTCCACGTCCACGCCCAATTCCTCGCTATCAAAAGCGGCTACGACACGTTGCTTGGAGTCGGAGATATTGAACTGAAAATCGGGATAATCTGCAAAAAAAGGCTTGCCGTTTTCGTTGTAGTCGTATTTTGGCAGTTCCTTGTGGGGAAAAGTGGTGCGGAAAACGTAATGCACCAGCATCTGCCCCAGCAGAGTGATTTTCATCGGCCGGGTAGGCTTCCATTGGTCGCCAAAATATTCTTGTCCCAACGACAAAATGCGTTCGTCGTTGAGGTAACTTTCGTCGAAATCGGCAACAAAGACCTTTATCGGTTGCATAAATTATTTTACGTCAAACAGTTCCACCTCGAAAATCAGCGTGGAGTTGGGTTTTATCAGCGGACTTGGCGACTGTTCGCCGTAGGCCAGTTGGGGCGGGATGAAGAAAATGAATTTCGAGCCCACGGGCATCAGCTGCAGGCCTTCGGTCCAGCCGGTGATGACGTGGTTGAGCGGGAACTCTATGGGTTCGCCCCTCTGCACCGACGAGTCGAACACTGTTCCGTCGATCAGGGTGCCGTGGTAGTGCACGCGCACGGTGTCGGTGGCCTTGGGTTTGCGGCCGTCGCCCATCTTCACCACTTTGTACTGCAGTCCCGAAGGAGTCTCCACAACGCCCTCCTGTTTTTTGTTCTCGGCCAGGAATTCGCGGCCTCTCTGCAGCTCTTCAGTCATGGCTTTTTTGTTGCCGGCCTCGATTTCGGCGTTGAGCAATGCAAACTGCTGCTGTATCTCGCTCTGCGTGAGTTTTATTGTGCCGCCCATAGCGTCGATCACACCCTCTGCGAAGCTTTCTTTGTCGATGGCCGAAAGGCCCATGCTTTTCAGGTTATTTCCTATGTCGCAACCTAATGCGTAACTTTTTTTATCCATATATATTATTGTATCTATTTAATCAAAAAAAGGCTGTCGGAGGACAGCCTTTTTTCCGTTATGAATTATTCGATTAGTCTTTGTTGTTCTTTGTGCTGGGCTGGAATGTCTGCGAGCCGAGACGTGTCATAGCACAGCGGAATCCAATCCAAGATGTCGATTTCTCCTGGTCATAGTAGCGGCGTGTGCCGGGCTGCATCCAGTAGATTCTGTCGTTCCACGAACCGCCTTTCACCACTCTAACTTTGTTGTTAATCATAGATGTGATGTTGTCGGGGTTGGGGGTGTAACGGGCGTACATCATGTTGGTAACGCTGTCGGGCGAAGCCAGTTTGTCGGCTGTGCTGCCACCGTCTTCTTCTTCATCCTCGCCGCCGGAGAGAGGTCTCCAACCTTCCTGGCTCAGAGTGGAAGCGAAATCACCATCGAGGTAGTTGATATTGTCGGCCTGACGGTAGTTTCTTCTGTTGAGGTCGTCGTCAACATTGCGGTAAACGATGCCGCCGGTGGTGTCGTTGATCTTAACCTCTTCGTCTTCGATAGTAACGGTTTTGTAAACATTACCACGATAGGGGTTGAGGTCTTCGCCGCCGATGGGGTTAACATCCTGACGATAAACGTCCATACACCATTCGCTCACGTTGCCAGCCATGTGGTACAAGCCATAGTCGTTGGGGAAGTACCATTTGATGGGGGCTGTGTAAACCCACGAGTCGTTGAGGCTGCCGGCCACACCCATGTTGTCGCCGCGGGAGCGTTTGAAGTTGGCCATGAACTGTCCGTAGTAGTCTTTCTCTGCGGAACGAGCGCTCTGACCAGCCCAAGGATATACTTTGTGTTCGAGCTGACGTTCGTCAACAGTGTTTCCGATGATACCAAGAGCTGCGAACTCCCATTCTGCCTCGGTCGGCAGACGGTAGTTGGGCAGGAATATGCCGTCGGTGGAACGGATGTTACGAGGTTCACCGCCGGAGCTGGGGTTAAGGTCTTTCAAACCTTTAGCGGTCTCGCCACGGTACATACCTGCAAGATAAACATCGGTTTGGAAAGCGTTCTCAGCTGTGAGGTCGGTGAGGTCGAGCTGAAGCACACCGGCGTCGATAGCTATCTTTTCGTTCACGCGGTTGGAACGCCACAGGCAGTAAGCGCTGGCCTGCTCCCACGACACACCCACAACGGGATATTGGTCGTAAATCGGGCTTTGGAAATAGAAATTAACCAAATCCTCGGCGTAGGTCAGTTTCTGACGCCAGCAGTTGGTGTCGGGATAAGCGGCTCTTACGAATTCCGGATATTCCTCGCCAAACACTCGCTGCATCCAGTAAATATATTCACGGTACGAAACGTTGCTAACCTCTGTTTCGTCCATATAGAACGACGAAACGGTTACCATGTGTTCCGAGTTGTTCCATGAGTGGTGCGGGTCGTCGGACACTCTTCCCATCAAAAACGAACCGCCTTCGATGAAGATAAGTCCCGGACCTGTCATTTGTTCGGTGTAGGGGGATACTTCGAAACCGCCCCATTTGGAATCATTGTAATTCCAGCCAGTTGTCTGCGACACCTGCTTGTTGCCGCAAGCTGTTATCAGCAAAGTTCCTATCGCCAATAAACAGAATAATCTAACGAATTTCATAACTTTTCAGTTTTATGTTTTTATTTGTTCTATTTACGTCAGTCGCTTAAAAAGGTTTCTTTTTTTGCGTTTTTTTATCGTAGTTTACGACCTGCAAAGATACGAAAAAAAAACGAGATTCCACAAATTTTATTTTGTTTAATGTCCACATTAAGATGGTATTTGTTGCAAAAAATCACAGTATCAACAATTTAAAACAGAAGCATCATTGCATTATTATTTTGTTTTTGTGGTTTTTCCTTTGTTTTGCATGGCTTTTTTTGCGTCGGATGCCGACATTGCCAGACGGAATCCGAGGTTATTATCCCTACGGACGAACCAATTGGTGGGTGCCAGCAGAAACCATTTCTGCACTTTCAGGTCGTTGCGGAAATCGACATTGTCGAGGTTCAGTTCGGTGTCGAATGCCCCTCCGCGCTCCGATGCACCATTGCCTGTCGTCGCCTCACTCACATTGCCGCACATATCGTACAGCCACAGTTCGTTGGGTTTCAGCTGTCCCACGCGGTGGGTTGTGCCGCCGCTATTTTGGGCATACCATGCCACCTCGCCTATGTTATTGCCTCCGGCATAGAGGTAATGCAGCGATTTGTTTCCTCCCATGGCGGCATACTGCCACTCGTAGGTGGTGGGCAGGCGGAAAGGGTAGCCAGTACGCTGATGCAGAGTGTCGGCAAAATGCACCATAGTCCACATATCCACGTTGGTCACGGGCAAATCGAGGTCGGAATGGAATTCCGAGGGGTTGCTGTCGGCCACGGTAAGCCACTGGCGTTGTGTAACTTCGTATTTTCCAATCAGAAAGTCCTCTTCGATTGTTATTTCCTCAAAAATAGCCGTGTCGAACACCCTGCCTGCAAGAGGGTCTTGCCTATAATGTGGCACCAATTGCTGAAAAGTGCCTTTCTCCACATAGATCATCTCAAATTTCACATCTTCGATATACACAGTGGCTTTCTGTCCCGTTTGGGGGTCGTCCCAGTCTATCTCTTCCTCAGAGTCTTCATTAGGAGTTTCGCCATTGGAAGTGGATGGCTTGGCGTTTTCTTCCTTGGTGCAAGCCACTGTGGCCAGAGCCAAGGCCACGACGGCAATAATGGTTTTTGTTTTCTTTATCATATAATGTATATTTTTATGTAATAAAAAAATCAACCCTATTTGAAGATAAACAGGGTTGATTATATCTTTCTTGCTCAAGCAATTGCGTCTGCCGTATTAGAAGGACGGGCAGCGGACTGCTCTGATTTTCTTTCTGTGTTCGGGGCAGGGCAGTGTGAAACCGAGGCTGATTTCGTGCGATCCTGCTGTGTTGTTGGCAAGCTTGGACACCGTTACGTCGTAGCTGTAGCCGATTTTGAACCAGTTGTGCTGCAGACCTACGAGGAAAATGAAAGCGTCGGCGTTTTCAAGACCGTGACGGAACCAAGTACCAACGATGAAGGGTTCCCAGTCGAGGTACAGACCGTAGTTGAAATAGTTGAAACCACCCTGGTACTGATAGATGAGGTTGGGGGAGATGATAGGTGTTCCAAGAGCGAGGGACGAAGTTCTGCGCTTGTCGGTGGCGAGATTGATAAGTCCGCCGCCGTGCACGGTGAATTTCATCGGGAGGTCGCTGATGCCATAGAAACCGTTGCTAGGCTGAGTAAGGTGCGAAACGGCGGCGCCGGCGTACCAAGCGTCGCTGTAGATAACAGCACCGGCATCAAAGTCGAGATACCATTTGTTGAGGTTGTCGGGCTGGGTGGCTTGTGTGGGATAGATAAAACCGAAAGTGGGGTCTATCTGGTCGGGGAAACGCAGGTTGTCCCAGTTGAGGTTCAGATTAACGAGGCTCATCTGCAAGGCTGCGTTCACAAACACGTAACGCGACACCTGGAAACGGAAGGAGTACATAATGCCTGCCATCGTTGTCATCAATGCGCCGTGGTCGCCCTGACGGTCGTTCATCACAATGGCTCCGATACCGCCGTGGAGAGCGTCGATATACTGGTCGTACGACACCGAAACGGTCTGGAACGAGCTAACCAAAGCAGGCCATTGGTTTCTGTAGTTCAACGATATACGAGGGCAGACTTTGGAACCTGCAAGAGCCGGGTTCAAATACAAAGGATTTGCATAAAACTGAGAGAACACAAAGTCTTGTGCGCTAACTGTCTGACTGGCAGCAAATACCATTGCCAAAGCCACTACTATCTTCTGTATTTTTCTCATCTTCATAAGCTGTATTTTTTTTCTACAAATGATTAGCAATATTACGATTTTTTTTTCAATTATACGTCATTTCGCTGAAAAAATTTTTTAAAACACTGTCTTTCAATATCGTAAAAATTGCTTTTTTTTATTTAGTCGTTGTTTTTTCTTTGTCTTTTCTGTTTTTTTTCGTCAATTTTCACCTTTTTTTACGCACACACAATTTTTTTTATTCTTTCTAGTTATTACATCGAACATTTTTTGTTTATGACATCACAAAAACATAAAAACATTTTCGTCAGCAAAGGGGTGCAGGTAGTGTTTGCGCTGCTTGTTTCCGCCTTGTTTGTCCCGGCTTTTGCCCAGCAGGGCTCAACCCGCGTAACCATTGGCTGGAAATCCATCCCCGATTCGGTTACTTTCACCTCCGTTTTGTTCGACGGAAGCGGCTTGGACGAAACGTTTCCTGTTCATTGTTATTTCAAAGAGATTGCCACTGTTGGGAACGCTCTCGGCTCCGTAAAGTGTGTTGGGGAATTATACGACGTCAACACAGATTTTGTTTCAGATGCGGAGCGGATATTCCTTTCTAGATTTAGCAACCGTTTTAAAGACACATTATATTATGAGTTTGTTACACGCACGGTGGGTGATTCTACAAAAGTTCTGCTCATAGTTGCGCCTTACGCGAAGTCCGCCGACGGTTTCCGCAAGGTGAAATCATTTTCGGTACGCTATCAGCTCGAAACATTGCCTACACCCCTACCCTCTCGCGAGAAAAGCATCTCCAACTCGGTGCTTGCCACCGGTGACTGGTACAGGATTGCAGTAAACGCCACAGGAATTTACAAAATCTCCATTTCCGATTTCGAAAGTGCAGGAGTACAGGCGCGCGGCAAAAACATCAACGACCTTGCCCTGTTCGGCAACGGCGGCGGTCCCTTGCCTGAAAAGAACAGCGACCCACGCATCTCCGACCTCGCAGAGAACGCCATCTACGTGGCCGACGAGAACAATGACGGCATTTTCAACAACAACGACTATATATTATTCTACGCCGAGGCCGCCAACGTATGGCGCTATAACAGCTCGTCGCAATGGTTTGAATACACGATGCATCCCTACGCCACCGAGAATTACTACTTTTTCACCTGCACTGGAGGCATCGGCACTTCAAAACGCATTACCGACACCACAGAATCTGTGGCAACGCCATTGTCAGTAACCAACACATACATCAGCCGCGCAGTAATCAACAACGATTTGGTGAACACCCACAACACCGGCAAAATATGGGTTGGCGAGAAATTCTCGACTGCGACCACAAGCCGCACTTTCACACTCCAAGCCCCCAATATGGTGCCGGGCTCAAGAGTCCACACTCGTTATGCACTTGCGAGCATCTCGACTCAGAACTCCTCGTTCACCGTGGATTGGGGCAACGGACGCAACACTGTATCATACCACCCTTTGGTGAACAGACATGCGATAGAGCGCAACGACTTCACCACATCGGGCGGAAACAACGTTTCCTTCAACATAACATACAACTACAGAGAGGGGCTTGCCACCGGTTATCTTGATTTCATTGAGATAAACGCTGTGTCACAGCTGCGTTTCACTCAGGGACAAAGCGATTTCCGCAACTTCGGCACCAACGACCCAGACTCGGCATCCCGTTACGCCATTGCTGGATGCAACCGTAATGTGCGTGTGTGGGACGTTACCGATCTCACCAATGTGCGAAGCATAGCCGGCACTCTCGTCAACGACACCTTTTATTTTAACGCCTCCAACGAAAACACCCGCGAATTTGTGGCTTACGACGGCAACTCATTTTATTCGCCGCTGCGTATCGAATCTGTCGCCAACCAGAACTTGCACGCGCTTAGCTCAGTGGATTTGGTCATCGTGTCGCACAAAAATTTCCTCGACCAAGCCGACCGTATCGCCGACCTGCACCGCATCTACGACGGTCTGTCGGTGGAGGTTGTTACCCCAGAACAGGTTTATAACGAATTTTCGTCGGGCAAACCTGACGCTGTTGCCATACGCAGCCTTATGAAAATGCTTTTCGACAAAAGTTGTGCCGATGCCTCGGCAAGTGCACCGCGATACCTGCTGCTTTTCGGCAAAGCCTCGTACGACAATCGCAACCTGTTACAAAACAACCAAAACACCGTTATCACATACGAATCGGAGACATCGTTCAACGACGAAGGTGTTTCGACTGCCGGCGACGACTTTTTCGGCTATCTCCACGACAATGAGTCGGGTTTGTCCCGCGAGTCAATCGAGATAGGCATCGGCCGTCTGCCCGCCCGCACTATAGCTGAAGCAGAAACATTGGCCGAAAAAATAGAGAACTACATTACCCGCAAAGATTTCGAGATACCAAATATAAAAGGCGACTGGCGCAACTCGGTGGTGTTCCTTGCCGACGATGCCGACCCTGGTTCCGAAGGTGACGTGGATTTCCTGCTCTCATCGGAATACACCACGGAAAAAATCACCGAGAAATTCCCTACCTATAATATAGAGAAAATCTATGCCGACTCGTATGTTCAGCAGTCTGGTGCAATAGGCTCGTTCTACCCCGATGTAAGAAATGCCCTTACAAGAAGCATCAACTACGGCTGTCTGTTGTTGAACTACGTAGGTCACGGCTCGTACGACCACATCGGCTCCGAACGTTATATGGAACGTTCCGACGCCGATGCCTACACCAACCGTTACGCATTACCTTTCTTTATGGCAAGTACCTGCACTTTCGGCAAATTTGATATGACCGACGAACTGTCGGGAGGCGAGAAATTTGTGCTGAACCCCAACGGCGGCGGCATTGCAATTGTGGCGGCCTCGCGTCCCATCAGCCACAGCCGCAGTTTCGACACTAAAATTTGCATCGACGCCCTTGACCATGCCAACGGCAGACAGAACGCCATCGGCGACGCCCTGATGAACGCCAAGAACGCCGCTTCGTCGTCGCACGCCATCAACCTTATCGGCGACCCCGCCATACGTCTATCGCTGCCCGACAACAACGCCGTAGTAACCAGCATCAACAACAAAGCAGTTCGTGACAGCATTGCCGACATCGCCGACGTGCTTTCGGAAGTTACCATCGAAGGCGAGATACGCAACGCCAACGGCAACATAGACAGCTCTTTCAACGGCATACTTCACGCCACTGTTTTCGACCGTGTGGCCACCTACTACACCCTTGCCAACGATAACGAAGACACCGAGACACCTTTCACCCAGCAGAAAAGCATTCTTGCAAAAACATCCGACACCGTCATCAACGGACACTTCAGATATACCTTCCTCGTGCCCAAAGACGTGTCGTACAAATATGATTTCGGCAAGCTGAGCCACTATGCGCAATCCGGCAACAGCAACGCCACAGGATGCTACAAAAACATACTTTTCGGAGGATTCAACGAGGATGCCGACAGCGTGGTGTTCCGTCCTACGGTACGGCTGTATATGAACGACAGCCTCTTTATCTCCGGCGGCTGCACCGACGACAACCCCGCCATTTTCGCCATACTGAGCGACAAGGTGGGCATCAACTCGGTGGGCAGCGGCATAGGCCACGATATCACCGCCATACTCGACGGCAACGCCAACGAGATTATGGTGCTTAACGATTTCTTCGAGACCGACATCAACGACAACACACGCGGATATATTCGCTATCCTCTCTACAACCTCCCCGAAGGCACGCATACCCTCACCCTCAAGGCGTGGAACGTGTACAACTACTCCGCCTCGGCCACGATAACCTTTGTGGTGAAAAAAGGCAATCCGCAGATTGGCCGATTCTTCGCCTACCCCAATCCCGCAAGGGAGAGAGTATCCATCCAGCTCGAGCACAACAGTTCCGAAAATCCCACCGACGCCGAGATTTTCATCTTCGACGCGGCAGGACGCCTGGTACGCAGCATAAAACCCGCCATCAGCGACGGCTCGTATGTGATAGGCGATGTGGAATGGGATTTCCGCAACCAGTCGGGCGGCAAAGTGGCAAACGGAGTCTATTTTATGCGCGCCATAGTTACCTTCGCCAACGGCGAACAGGACACCAAATCGGCGAAAGTGATTTTACAAAAATAAAAAGGATATACAATAAATAAAAAGATACTGCGTTTTAGATATCTAACAAAATTACTCAGATGAAAAGAACAGCTAAACTACTGGCAATTACAGCAGCCATAGCCCTTGCCTTTTCGGCCAACGCCCAAAAGAAAGAAATAGGCGGACAAAACTACATATCCACCGCAATGCCAATAATAATGGTGTCGCCCGACGCCACTGCATCAGGAATGGGCGACGTGGGCGTTGCCTCCAAACCCGACGCAAACTCACAGCACTGGAACAACGCCAAGCTGGCTTTTGTTGAAGACAAAGGGGGATTTGCCATGACCTACACCCCGTGGCTCCGCAAACTCGGCGTGGGCGATATGAATTTGCTTTATTTAGGTGGCTACTACTCTGTGAACAACCGTAGCACCATCGGCGGATCGGTAACATACTATTCCGTTGGCGATGTGAACTTCACCAGCGAAGAAGGACAAGATCTGGGCACTTACAATCCCAACGAATTCACCATCGACCTCTCCTACTCCATGAAACTCACCGACCAGATTGCCCTCGGCGCATCGGGCCGCTACCTGCGTTCCGACCTCACGCAAGGACAGGATGTTGGAACCACCTCAACCCGTGCCGGCAACGCCATTGCCGCCGACATCGGACTTTACTATCAGGACAAGCTCAGCGCCACCCCGTCGATGCCCGGCGAACTGGCCTTGGGTCTATTCATCTCCAACCTCGGCTCGAAAATCTCCTACTCCGACGACGACAACGAAAAGGATTTCCTGCCCGCCAACCTGCGCTTGGGCGGACGCTACACCCTCAACCTCGACGATTACAACCAATTCTCGATGCTGTTGGATTTCAACAAGCTTTTGGTGCCCACGCCCCCTGTTTATGACGAAGACGGCAACATAATAGCCGGCAAAAACGACCGCGCCGAAGATATCAGCGTGATGCAGGGCGTTTTCCAGTCGTTCTACGACGCTCCCAACGGCTTCAAAGAGGAGCTACAGGAAATACAGATTTCGGTGGGTGCCGAATATTGGTACAGCCAGTTATTCGCCGTCAGAGCGGGTTATTTCTACGAACACAAGAACAAAGGCGGCCGCCAGTACATCACCTTCGGCGGCGGCATACGCTACAACATGTTCACTTTCGACCTGTCGTATCTGCTGGCACTGTCGAAAACACAGAACCCGCTTGCCAACACAATACGTATATCGTTGGGTATGAATTTCGGCAAGCCCGAAAAATCGAAGCTGGCCAACTAAGACCATATATGACGAATAAAAAAGACGGGACTTCGAAAAGCCCCGTCTTTTTTTATGTGGTTTCTATTCCGTTATTCCTTGTGGTGGTTGATAATCCGTTGGAAATGCACGGTGTCGAAAAACGGTCCGAATTTGATGACCGCCGTTTTTGACTTGTCGGGATAGATGTCGTAGTCGTAATTCTCTTTCAGGGCGCTCCACACCATTTCCGAGCAGTACATCTCGTCGTTTTGGGTGATGTCGAACACACCGTCGAAGGGGATTTTGCGGTCGAGGTATGTCTGCGCTGTCTTTGCCAGATTGGCCAGAGGCACATCGGCGGTATCGCGGAAACGCACCACCATAAGGCTGTTTTCTTTGCTCTCTTTGCAGAACTCTTCGATGGTGCAGTCCTGCAATCCGTCGAAATCGGACAGGCTGCTCGACACCGAGTGTATCACTCGCACATTGCCGTTGCTGTCCACATCGACGATGCCGCAATGCGAAACCGAGAAAGCCTCGTTCAGGGAACTTGCTATGGAGGCGCTCACCAATCCGAAGCCCCTGCGCAGGATAATGTCGCCCGAACGCATCATCGCCAGCTCTTTTTTCGTAAGTCTGTCGTGCTTGGCGTAATGTTTCTGCTCTTCCTTGTTATATATGATATACACCGCCCCTACAACGACGGCAAGAATAGCTACAATGATTATAAATTTTTTCATTACAAAAATCTTTTAAACTACGAAAGATGCTCTTTGCGCAGCAGGTCGTTCACTGTTTTCACGGGATTGAAAGTACACAGGGGCACCTCCACAAAAACGGTCGTCCAGTAGGCCATGGAGCCGTTCCAGAGTCCGGGCAGCTCCTGCGATTTCAGGGTTTTGGCACCCTGCGACTTATGTGTGATGAAACCCGTTTTGGGGTCGCGATATTTCAGCAGGTCGAAAGGCTGGCCTTGGTAGTTGCGCAGGCCGCACACCAAGTCCACTGGGTTGAAATGCGTGGCCGACTGCAGTATGGCCTCCTGCGAGGGATCCTTGCGGTTAATCTGGTTTGTTTCCACAATCTGCAGGCTGGTATTGCCTTCGGTATCCTCCACCCAGAAAGGTCCGCCACCCGGCTCGCCCTGATTGAGCACCATACCGCACACGCGCATCGGACGGTTGAGTTTGGCGTGGAGCCAAGCCTTCTTGTCGTCGGTGGGGAGAGCGGCGAAAGTCTGTGGCAGAGCTATCTTCAGTTCCTTTTCGGCAAAGCGGGCTATCTCGTCGAGTTTGGAAGCGTCGCAATTGGCGTCGAGCATTTTCAGATACTCGAAAGTCTTTTCCTGCAAGGAGATGAGCATTCCGCCAAGCACCTTTTTCCAAAGCACCGGCTCGGGGTCGGGCGATTTTTTGAAAGGATTGTCGGGTGTTACGTTGTCGATGTTTTTGATGAAAACCACGTCGGCGTCGCACTCGTTGAGATTTTCGAGCAGGGCGCCGTGACCGCCGGGACGGAAAATCAGACGGCCGTCGTCGTCGCGGAGAGGGTTGTTGTACTCGTCGACGGCGATGGTGTCGGTGTAGTGTTTCTGTTCGGAGAGCGACACCTCGAAATTGACGTTCTTATAAATAGGTTTCAGTTTTTCGATGGTTGTCTCGAAATCGGCCCTATGCTCCGGCGAGACGGTGAAGTGCAGACTCACGTCTCCTTTGTTTTCGGCATAGCGCACCCCTTCGGTAAAATGTTCAATGATGGCCGGGTAAGGCTTGCCGTCATATTTGTGGAAAAGAATCAGAGCCTTGGGTTTGGAGCCGTAGCCCATAAACTTCTTTCCAAGCAGACAATTGATGATAGTGGCATAGTCGTGGCGGTTGAGGTAGTCGTCGATGTCGAGTCCGCTGTTTTTCATTGTTTCCACTAACTCGTCGTAGAAGGCGAACTTCGACAGATTATCGATAAACATCTTGACGGCGGGATATTCCTTTTCGAAATTGTAGCTCACGCCGAAATATACCGACGAAAACTCAGCCAAATCCTTGAACATACGTGATGCGGCACCTGAGGCCGGCACGAACTTAAGCACGGAGAGATTTTTACGTTTCTCGTCGAACAAAGACGCAAGCGTCTGCCGTTCGGTTTCCGGAACACGCACAATGCCCCCGTTATCCACGGTGGCGGCAGCGTTCAGTCGTATGGGAGGGAATTTCTTACGGAAATTTTCGAACTGTATTTCCAAGGCATCCATTGAAATGCCTAATGCCGACATTTGTTCAATGTCGGCTTCATTAAAAAGGTTCGGCATAATGCAATAAGATTAGTAGTGGCGAAGCATTTCTTTCAGAACGACAACCCTGCATTCGACAGTTTGGCCGTCTTCCAGACGCACACTGTTTTTACCTTCGCGGTAGAATCTCTCACCAGTGGAAGGGTCTGTCATACCTGTTTCGTAGGTGGCTTTCACGTCGAAAATTGCGGGAGCCTTGAAAGTGGCTTTCACGTGGCCGTTGGCATCGGTAACGCCTTCATAGCTAACCTCGCTGTTGTCCTTGGAAATCTTCACGTTAACACCCTGGAAAGGCTGGTTGGTTTCCTCGTCGATAACAACGACCTGAACAGTGCTGTCGGTCTCCTTGTCGCAAGAAGCGAACAAAACAGCCGAAAAAGCGCAGATAATCAATGCACTAAGCGTAATCAAGAAACTTTTTTTCATAAAAAATTACTTTTTGTCTTCCGTAAATCGATTTTTTGTTTTACCTTTGCAAAGGTAATAAATTTTTACGATATGGACACAAAAAAAGTTGTTTTTGTAACATTTTTTTTATTTCTAACGCTTGGAATTTTTGCACAAAAAGCTGATACCAAGAGCGTTACAAACAATAAAAAAAGTTATGTCTTATTGCAGACCGACTACGGAAATATGAAGATTTTGCTGTACGAAGAGACCCCTTTGCACCGCGAAAACTTCATAAAATTGGTAAAATCGGGATTTTATGACGGTCTTTTGTTCCATCGTGTGATAAACGGTTTTATGATTCAGGGCGGCGACCCCGATTCGCGCAACGCTCAGCCGGGTGTGATGCTTGGCAACGGCGGTCCTGGATACACTATTCCTGCGGAATTCAACAAAAAGTACTTCCATAAAAAAGGCGTCATTGCCGCCGCCCGCGAAGGCGATAACGTGAATCCGATGAAAGAGTCGTCGGGCTCGCAGTTCTACATAGTGCAGGGCAAGGTTTACAACGAGGCCATAATGCAAAAAATAGCCGCCCAGATGAACAAGACTTTTTCTGCGGAACAGATAAAAGCCTACGGCACCATAGGCGGCTCGCCGTGGCTCGACAACGACTACACCGTCTTTGGCGAAGTGGTTGAAGGACTTGACGTTATCGACAAAATCGCTGCAGTGAAATGCGGTCCCAACGACCGTCCTGTGGAGGATGTGAGAATGACCATTAAAATTATCGAAGAATAATATTACTAAGATGAAAGACAAAATACAGAACTACATCAAAGAAATCCAGGCATTAAAAGCCGAGGCATTACAGAACAAAATTGCCGACATAGAGCAATTCCGCATAAAATATCTGGGCAAGAAAGGCGTTATTAGCGAGCTTTTCGGCCAGTTCAAGGACGTGCCCAACGACCAGAAGAAAGAGATAGGCCAACTGCTCAACCAGCTGAAGACCGCAGCCCAGAACAAAATCGAGGAACTCAAGGACGCCCTTGGCGACACCCCTGCCGAAAACACTGGCGACACCGACCTTACCAAACCTACCGACTTTGCAGAGCTGGGCAGCCGCCACGTGCTTTCGGTGGTGCAGAACGAGATTATCGAAATCTTCTCGCGCATCGGCTTCACCGTGTCGGAGGCGCCCGAAATCGAGGACGACTGGCACGTGTTCTCGGCACTGAATTTCCCGCCCGAGCACCCCGCCCGCGACATGCAGGACACGTTCTTTGTGGAGAAGGAAGGCCAGCACGGCGACGTGGTTCTGCGCACACACACCTCGTCAGTGCAGGTGCGTGAGATGGAACGCAGCAAGCCTCCCATACGCATCATAGCTCCCGGTCGCGTGTTCCGCAACGAGGCCATCTCGGCACGCGCACACTGCATCTTCCATCAGGTAGAAGGTCTTTACATCGACAAAAAAGTCTCCTTCGCCGACCTGAAACAGACATTGTTGTATTTCTCGAAAGAGATGTTCGGCGCCGACACCCAGATACGTCTGCGTCCGTCGTATTTCCCCTTCACCGAGCCTTCGGCAGAGATGGACATCTCGTGCAACATCTGCGGCGGCAAGGGCTGCAACATCTGTAAGCACACCGGATGGCTGGAAATACTCGGCTGCGGCATGGTGGACCCCAACGTGCTGGAAGCCAGCGGCATCGACAGCAAAGTCTATTCCGGATTCGCTTTCGGAATGGGCGTGGAACGTATGGCAATGCTGAAATACCAAATCCGCGACCTGCGTCTCTATTTCGAGAACGACTTGCGTTTCCTCAAACAATTCGACACACTTATCTAACATGGCGACCATCGGACTGGAGGACCTGCGTTTCTACGCTTTCCACGGCTGTTTTGAGGAGGAACGCGCCATAGGCACGCATTTCCGTGTGGATGCTTGGCTGGAGGTGGACACCACCAAGTCGCAGCAGAGCGACAACCTTGACGACACCATAAGCTATCTTTCTGTTTATCAGACCATAAAGCAGGAGATGGAGATTCCTTCGAAACTACTGGAACATGTGGCCGACCGTATAGCGGGAAAAATTCTGGACATCTACCCTACCGTTTCGAGCGTGCGAGTGAAGGTTTCGAAACTGAACCCTCCGCTGGGCGGACAGGTGGGTGCGGCAAGCGTGTGTTTGGAGAAAAGTCGCGATTAAGCGTTAGTTATCAACACTTTATAACCAATCTGGCACGAGAGACAGCGTTTCTTTCGGCAATACTCATTATATAATTGTATCAAAGCCTGCGAATGAAGGGCGTTTTCGGGCTTGAGTCCCGCCGCACACCATTTCTTAATTATTGCGTTATTCTCGCAAGGAAGGTTGGAAAGAATCTGCAAAGCGCTGTCCTTGTATTTTTGTTGCTGATATTCAACGCCATAGAGCATAAGCGTAGGCACCCACGCATTGATGACTATCGATTCGGCAAAATCGCCGCCCAAGGCTTTCGACCGGCTTTTCACAGGTTTGTCGAAGTGGTAGTGCGTTTGCCAATACTCCGATGCCGAAACGCTGAAAAAGGAAAGCAAAGTATTGATGTCGGTTGTTTCCAACAATTTGGAAAACAGTCCATTGGATTTGAAAATAAAATCGGCGAACTGACTTATACGTATGGTGGGGAATCCCGAAGGACGCACACGGAAAAATTTCCAGAGGTAACCGTCTATCGGACTGAGGTTGTACACTTTACGCTGATACTCGTACTCTTTCTTCAATGCATTGGGGTAATCGTCGGAGAAATCCCCGTCGAGCATGCCCGCCTGCCCGAAAAGCAGTGCTTCGATGCGGAACGCAGACTGTTTTATCTTGGCAAACACACGCATATCGATGGATTTGGCCAACAGCTCGAAGGGCACGGCATTGACTTTGCCGCCGAAAAAGCGTGCCACAGCCCAGTAACAGCACGTCTCCCACGAGTTGCCCGACTCGGTTAGCAGACGCTTCACCACCTCCGACTTCTGCTCCAGCCGTTCCACTGCAAGACGCTCGAGGTAAGATTTTATAGTGAAGTCGGGAATCTGGGGCAACACTTTTGCGCAAGGTATAGTGTCGTCAACCAAGGGGCGTTGCAGGGAGCAATAGTTCTCCCAAACTCCGGGACGCAGCTGGTTTTTCAGTTCCAAGGTGGCGGGGCGGCGGCCGTTTTCGAGCACCACTTCGGCGTCGTTTTCGTAAACCACGTGCAGAATGACGTTGTTGTAACGCTTGTCGGCCGAGTGTCCGTGCCGGTTCCAGTCGGAGGAACGCAGATGAATCTCCACATTGCCAGCCCACTCGGTATCGCCAATCATCAGTTTGCTATTGAAGAAATCGGGACCGGCGTCGTTGTTCACCTCACCCATAGAAATTATGACAACTTTCTGGTTTCCAGTGGTAAAAACCTCGTTGGCAAGCAGTCGGTGTTTCCAGCAATAATGAAGGAAGGCTTCGGTCATAGGCGTCAATCGTTTTCAACTCCGTAGCCGAAAAGGGCGAAATCGCCGAGGCACGGGTCGCCGGGGAACACTTCGGCAAGGCTGCGGGTGATGTTTTTTGCTGTATTCAGGGTATATGTCTGCGACGGCACAAGACCGAGTTTGCAGGCCATCTGCGCCACGTGGGTGTCGAGGGGGATTATAAGGTCGGCAGGCGAAAAATTGCGCCATGCGCCGAAATCCACGATGCCGTCGGTGCGAACCATCCAGCGGAGAAACATGTTGAGTTTTTTCTGCGGACTTTTGTCGGACACACCGAAAAGGTGGCACAGATTATGGAAAGGCAGGTTTTCGGCACTGCAGGGGGGCACGCTCCACATTGCATCCTGCATATTTCCGATTAGGTCGTATATGTCGTAAAGGATGGCAAAAAGGGCGTTCATCGCCCGATGGCTGACGGTGCGGTAGAAAGAGGTGGTGTCGTCGGGACGGAAATCCTTCTCCCACCGACCGGAAAGCACGTAGTGCAGGGGCTGGTGGTGCATCATCTCGTCAAGACGAAGGGCGGTTTTCACAATCTGCTTACGGTTGCCGAAACTGAGGTATGCCGTAAGGAAAGCGCTGATTTCCAAGTCCTGAAGCGATGTGTCGCGGTAGCGGCTCGGCACCTGTACGGGGTCGTTGGCAAGAAAAAGTTCGCGGTTGTTGTAGTGTTCCGCCCACAAGCGGAGCTGTTGTGCAAGTTGCTCGGTCATAGCTACTTGATTATTGTTATATCACCTTTGAAATATGTATTTTGATGTCCTTCGCACTCGATGTCGCAGGTGTACATATACACACCCGACTGGCATTTGGTTCCTTTGAAGGTGCCGTCCCAACATTCGTTGATGTCGTTGGTTTCGAACACCTTTTCGCCCCAGCGCGAGAAGATGGCGATATGGAACGAGACAATCCACTCGCCTTGGAAACAGAGCTGATCGTTCTTGCCGTCGCCGTTGGGCGAGAAAGCATTGGGTATGAACACATTGGGTCTGCCGCAGATCACATCGATACAGGGCATAAAGAGTGTGTCGCGGTACTCGCAGCCGAGGGAGTCGATGACGGTGACATAATACCAAGTGCTGTCCTGTGGACTTGCCGTAGTGTTGGGCTGGTCGGGGGTTCCCAAAGTGCCAGACGGCTCCCATTGATACGAGCCTCCGGGCACGGGCGTTACGTGCAGGCGGGTGGTATTGCCACGGAACACCATTGTATCGTCAGCCCACACGCGCATACTATCGAAAGCGCTGTAGATGTCCACGAAAAAGGTGTCGGTGATGCTGCAGTTCACGCTGTCGGTGATTAGCAGGGAATAGAGGCCGCTGCAAAGCGAGTCGATCTGCGAAGTGGTGGCTCCAGTGTTCCAAGCGTAAGTATATGGTGCTACGCCGCCAATGGGCAGGACTTCTATCTCGCCGGAACACCAATCTTTACACGTAGCCTTCACCCGAGCCGTGTCGGTATAAGGTGGCAGTTCCACTATTTGAGTGGTATCGAAAAATTCGCAGCCGTTGGAGTCAGTGATTTTCAGAATGTAAGTGCCTATGCACAAACCCGTGCGGCTTGGGACGTTGATAGGAGCGTCGAGCCATTCAAAAGTATAGACGGAATTACCTGTAACAGTGTCGGTTATAGTACCATTGCACGAAGCGGCGCAGTTGGTTGGCGTTACGCCTTTGGCAATAGTTGGAGGCTGCGGGTCGGTGAGGGTGAAATTCTGGGTAACTGAGCAACCTTTGGAATCCATCACCCTGATGGAATAGTTGCCCTGACATAGATGATACACGGCGGTATCGACACGGTTGCCGTTGCTCCAACGTATGTCGAACGGCGGAGTGGCGTTGTTTAGGGAGATTGTCGCCCAACCATCGCAGGAACCCGGGCAGGTAGGACTTGCATATTGCACGGGCATTGCGATAGAGACAAAATTGACAAACACGCTGTCGATATTGAAACATCCGTTGGTATCGGAGACTCGCAGATAGAAATACTGCGGTCCTGTGATATTGACATAGACGTTTGCCACCAGCATATTCTGGTTCAGAGTATCCGTAAAATAGCGATTCGATGACCACTGATAGATGAAGGGTCCCCTACCCTGCGGCTGTGCCGAGAGCAGTATTGGACTGGTGCAGTCGGAGGTGTCGCGATAGATGGAAAGTCCTATCGACGACATCATTATTGGCTGTTGCACGGTGTCGGAACAGGCACCGTTGGAGACAACCACAAGCAGTACCGTGTCGCGGTACGCCCTAGTGTACGGATTGGCAATGGTGGAGTCGCTCACCAATCCCGTAATCCAGTGGTAGGAGCATCCGGGCTGCGGGTTCTGGCCTATACGTATGAGGTTACCCGGACAGGTGAATACGGTGTCGAAAGGCTGCTGATGGCCGAGCACCATAATCTGTCGGATGATAGTGTCGGTGGAATGGCAGCCGTTTTGCAGATATGAAATCAGCATCACGTTGTACACGCCAGGCTGTGTGAAGGTGTGTGTGGGGTTGGTATCGTTGGACATAGTACCGTCGTCGAAAAGCCAACGGAAAGATGTGCCGAAACCTGTGTTCTGGAAAGTAACGGTATAAGGGACGCAACCCACGGGCGGACGGATGAAGTCGGCAACGGGGAAGTCGTTGTGGACGTTCATACGGAAAATGCCGTTGTTGCAGTTGTTGCTATTGTTGCTTGTGGACAGGGCACCCGGCGTTGTTGGGAATCCCTGACAGCCACCGCAACTGGCGCATACCGACTGGTAGAGTGTCGCCATCTTGTCGAAACGGCTGGTGCCGCCGTCCACGTGGTCGTGACCCGAGTTGGCGTTGGCATTGGAATGGCTCTCACCGAAGAAAGTGGCATAGTCCATAGCGTTTGCCGTTTCTGTAACACATATCACATAAAAGTCCTGACCGTCGGTGGAACTTTGGATGGCTCCCGGCGACACCTGCATGCCCCAAGTGCCGTTGGTGTTCCACGGTTGAATCTGTCCTGCGAGGTAATATCCGCAGAAGATACGTCCCCAGCCTGCTGCATACACGCGGTTGCACACATCGGCGGCGAAAGCCGTGGGAGAGATATTAGGTACGCCGCTGCCAGTACCGAACACGGTGGACCAAATAAGTGTGTCCAAATTCTCTCTGAAACGGGCTAGGAACTGTCCGCTGTTGGGAACATTATAAGTTGCATTGTATATCAAAGTGTTGCCCGAAGCCTTTGTCTGTCCAAAGATAAACACATGGTTCTGCTTACCAGTACGCACAAAGTACGACTGGTCGTAAGCCGTAGAACCGAAATATGTGGATCCCATTAGCCGGGTGCCGTCGTGCGAAATCTTGCTAACGAAAGCATCGGCAGAACCGCCATTGTATGACATATTATAAGCGTTGGCGGTAACCGGAAAATCGTGCGAGTTGGTACCACCGCAGACTAAGATATTATACTCGTCATCAGTGTCGATGGAGTAGGCGGCATCGTCCTTATTGCCACCTATATAGCTACTCCACAGCAGGTTGGAGAGGTTGTAGTCCAATTTAAACACCACACCCTCCTGTCCTCCGCCCGAAGTAGGCTGGAACACGCCTGATGTAGTGGGGAAATTGCTCGAAAATGTGCATGATGCCACATAAACGTTGTTGAGGTCGTCGGTGATGAGCTCACCTCGAGCTCCGTCGCCGTAGTTGTAGTAGAGCGAGTCGTTGCCAAGCATCACTATGTCGTTGCTCGACGAGAAACGTTGCTTGTAGTTGAGTCCGTCGTTGCCGCTGCCGCCTATAAAGGTAGAAGCACCGAGCTGTGTTCCTGCAGCATTGAGACGGCAGATAAAGATATCGGAGCCGTTTGGGAAATTTATCACACCAGTGCCGAGATAGGTAACGTTGTTGCCTCCGCTGAAAGTGCGGCTATAGGCCGAAGTGGTGGTAGGAAAGTTGGAAGAACCTGTTGTGCCGAGAATCACAAGTTCGTCGAACTCGTTGACATACAGACTGTGCGGCATATCGGCATAGAGGCCTCCGATATATGTGGCATAGACACGCTGGGTGCCTGTGGCGTCAAGTTTTATCACTCCGATGTCGGCATTTCCCGCCGAAGTGGACTGGAAAGCGCCCAACGTTGTTGGGTATCCGTTACCAAAGACAAGTCCAGCGGAATAGGTATTTTTGTGCGAGTCAAAAGCGGCGGTTGTGCCCCAGTTGTCGGCCACGGAGCCGGTGTAGGTGGAGAAAATCAGCATCGGGTCGATGACGAGCGGTTTCGACGCATCGTAGTCACCGAGGTCGAAAGTAACTGTATTTCCTTTCAACCGATAGGAGCATTTCACTTCTACTTCCTTACCGTCAACGATTTGGTAGGCGTATGGCTCCAGCTCCACGATGTCGAGCACGGAGGTCTTGATGATGAGGTTGCCGTTTTGGGTGCGGAGTCCGTCGGTGCCGTCGTAGCTGAGGCAGATCTTATTCGGCGATGCGCCCGGATGCAGCACAAAATCGTATTTCAGGGCACCTTCGGCGGAATAGACCTTGAGGTCGGTCTTGGGATAGATGTTGCGATACTCAACCGTTTGGTACAGATGCACTTCCGAAGCCCAGTGTTTGGGGTCGTTGCCGATGAAATAGTTCTCGTAAGTGTCCTCCTTGTCCTGCCCCACGATGGAATCGGCCTTGGCGTTGACAAAATTGACGCGGTAGGCGTGGAAACGGTATTCTTTGTTGGTATTCTTGTCGTTGAGGTAGGGCTTGCCCTTTGGATTTTTGGGGTCGGAAAGCAGTATGGTTAAGCAGTTGCGTTCCATAAAGAGGTCGGCATTGCTCATCACCGACTTAAAAAGGATATTGCTCTCCCACTGTCCTTTGTTTTCGGTGAAATGCATTCGTCCGCCCACGCTGAGTGTGTCGCGGGCATTACGGGCATAGAGCGGCGTAGCGGAGAGCAGCATCGCTATCAGGAGCAGGAACAGGGCAAAAATCCTTTTCATAGCTTTTTGTTTTTCAGAACATTAACTAATTTTGTCGAAACCAAGGAAAGGCACCAGTGCGTCGGGCATGCGTATTCCGTCTTCGGTCTGGTAGTTCTCGAGGATGGAGGCCACTATGCGCGGGAGGGCGAGGGCGCTGCCGTTGAGGGTGTGTGCGAGACGCATCTTGCCGTCCTTGTCCTTGAAACGCAGTTTCATACGGTTGGCCTGGAATGCCTCGAAATTGGACACCGAACTTACCTCGAGCCATTTCTCTTGAGCGGCGGACCACACCTCGAAGTCGTAAGTAAGTGCGGATGTGAAGCTTATGTCGCCGCCACAGAGTTTCACTATGCGGAACGGCAATTTCAGTTTCTGCAGAAGTCCGCCCACGTAGTCTTTCATTATCTCGAGCTGCTGGTACGAGTGGTCGGGGTGGTCGATAACCACGATCTCCACCTTGCTGAACTCGTGCAGACGGTTGAGTCCGCGCACGTCCTTGCCGTAGGAGCCTGCCTCGCGGCGGAAACACTCGGAATAGCCCGCCTGACGGATGGGAAACTGTTTTTCGTCGAGAATCACATTGCGGTAGATGTTGGTGATAGGCACTTCGGCGGTGGGTATCATATAAAAGCCGTCGAGGGGAATCTGGTACATCTGTCCTTCTTTGTCGGGGAGCTGGCCGGTGCCAAGGCCCGAAGCCTCGTTGATCATCAGCGGGGGTTGTATTTCCTCGAAACCCGCCGCTGTGGCATTGCTGAGGAAGAAATTAATCAGGGCGCGCTGCAAGGCGGCACCTTTGCCACGGTACACGGGGAAACCCGCGCCGGTTATCTTGTTGCCAAGTTCGAAGTCGATGATGTTGTATTTTGCGCACAACTCCCAGTGTGGCAGTGCGTTGGCGGGGAGTTCAGGTTTTTCGCCGAAATAGGCCACAATCTCGTTGTCGTCGGCGTTTTTGCCCTTGGGGACGGAGATATGTGGTGCGTTGGGGAGAGCTATCAGCTTGGCGTTGAGCTCTTTCTCGGTCTCGGCCAGACGGTCGGAGAGTTCTTTCTCGCGGGTTTTCAGCTCGGCGGTGAGGGCTTTCTTGGCGTTGGCCTCGTCCTGACGGCCCTGCTTGTAGAGCATTCCTATCTCTTTGGCGATGGTGTTGCCTTCGGCCTTGGTGTCATCGCATTCTTTCTGGAGCTGACGGCGGGTGTTGTCGAGGTCGAGAATCTCGTCCACACGCTGTTCCACATCCTTTACGTTCTTGATTTTGAGGCGTTCGATGGCCTCCTGTTTGTTATCACGTAGAAATTGAAGTTGTAACATGATGTTTTACAATATTTTATCTAAAATTTTACATTATTTGGGATATTGCAAATATACGATTTTTTTTAATGCGGATAGCGGATTTCGGAATTCGGAAGTGATTTTTTTATTCGGAAAGCGAAGTTCGGATTTCGGAAGTTATTGGTCTAATGTCAAAAGTCTAAAGTCAAAGGACAAATGACTAACGACCTGCGACTATTTTAGTAGTTAGAACAATTAGAAGTAGAATTATAATATCACGTCGGAGTTAAAGTAGCGTATTATCGGACCGTACTTTTGTATTTCGGCTTGTGTCATTCTTCTTGCCTCGTGAGAGAGACGCACAAAGTTACCATCCTTGTTTTTTGTATATATCTGCACATGAATGGTCCCTGCTGGAAAAAATTCGCCATTTGATTTGTTTCGGTGAGAATGATCCCAGTCTAAGTCCATTATCATCTCGCGAGAAAGGTAAACCTTAGCTTGTACCACCTCATTATTCTCATTTTTTCTAAAATAAATGTCAGATGTGTTGGAGTATGTTGGCAGTCTGTCATTATCACTACCAGTTTTATCCCCAGCTTCAATCAAATGTCCTTTTACTCCATTAATTGTAACGCTATCGGTTACTGAAGTATAAATATACTCTGAAAAACCTCCTTTGGGGTTAAATTGTCTTTGATTACCCATATCTATGATTTTTTAGTTATATGCAACATTCCCATTATAATTAACATTTTGATAGTTTAGCTCACGTAGCCATTGTAGCAATGTGATATCTCTACCTATGATATCTTTCAAATTGTAAGAAAGTATTTCAGAAAGGCTCATCGCATGATATTCGATATATTTATGAGACATCGTGTCCATACCTATTTCTGGTCTAACTACATGTTCAACCTCGCCTGTATAACGACCAACCACAAATTCATCGTGGTCAAGTCTTAAAAAATAAATTCCGTCTGGATTATTTATTCCTTTCATCAATGTATCTCCACTCGGTGCACATTCATACTCCATTTTTAGGCGCATCTTAGCAAAGAACAACCGCTCTTCATCGGAGATATAATGTTTCTCCATCTGTTCAAACAATTGATAATCTTCAGGCCACAGTTCACAAGGCTCCTGTGTCAAAGTCAGATACTTTAAATCAAATGTATTCATTTAGCTTTTCTGTATTTTTTTGTTATATAATCTTCAATGAAATATATTGGAGTCTTAAATCCTTGTATTACGTTTTGGGGTCCATAAACAAACAACAAACTTGGTTTTAGTCGCATTTCAAGTTCCCTCATACCATATTCCCACAACCTTAGTGCCGACGGACTACGATTATGTCCTGTACCACATACAGCTATAAGGCTATTCTGTGGAAGGCCATCAAAACAATATTTAAAAGAATCCGCATTTCCCCAACTCGCGGTAGGCACAACATTGTAACCACACAATTGCCAATAAGATGCCACAAACCTACTTTTATACAGATTGATAATATTATATGCAAACGGCAAATCAACATATAAAGAATAGTCTGGAGCAAAGACACAATCAAACTTAAATAATTCCATTGTCGTTTTAGCCAAACTATGCCATAAAAGATGGTCAAAACAATAATCATCTGCAAAAAAATGTATCGCTTGATTTTTGCCCTTCAATTTTTTTCGTTCTTTAAAAGAATGTATTTCAAAATCCAAAGGAATATTGCAAGCATGCAATTGTGGCAATCCATATTTAGATGTAAAAATCATTCCCTCTGCCATCATTAGGTTGTCGTAACTCATCTTTCGATATTGGCTACTACATTTCTTTTTTGTCCATTTAATGGGACTTCCATTAATTGCATGCGTTTGAGCATACATTTCTTTTGCATCAAATAGCAGTAATTGTTTCATTTTAATTGCGTTTTTTGTGCGTTTTTTGTTTATTCTACAGGCTTTTCAGGGTATAACAATGCGCGGAACTACTTGTCCACGCTCTGAGGCCCTGGGATTGCCCGTACTACAAACAAGGAAGCCCGCGCATATAGCCCATGCACAGCATCTTATTCATAGTAATACATTCTTGCAATTTCCCAGATTTCAAGAGGTGTGTTGAATAAATGCAAACGCAAATTAATAATAATTGTTTATTTTACAGTTTTTCAGATTTTTATATATGACATATTTGTGATTAATTATTTGCAAATATACATTATTTTTTAATACTATTGAAAAAAATTATCAACATTTAATTAACAGCACACATCCATTACAACTGAACAACGAAAAATCCACCCAGACCATTTTCTTGGAATACCAAGTTAGACAATGAGTTAAGAGTTAAGAGTTAAGAATTAAAAGTTAAGAGTTTGAAGTGGGGAGTGGGGAGTGGGGAGTTTGTAGTGGTGAGTTTGCAGTTATACTTCTTCACAACTTCACATCTTAACACCTTCACGACTTCTCGCCTTAACTGCATTTTCATTGTTTCTCCCACAGTTTTTGTATTTTCTTTATCATTTCCGGGTCTCCCGAACGTTGGGCCGCATTAAGGGATTCTTCGTCCAAATAAGTGTATTGAAGCAATAAATCCACCTGACTTTCCCACGCCATGCCTTTCTCTATTGCTTCGTTTATGGCACGTGTGCCTTTTTCAAAGTATTTTTTAGCCTGCTTGTCCGTAATGCCTGCTTCCATTGCTTCGTAACTGAATGGATATGGATGCCCAAGCATATCTGGGTCGGCACCTAATTCTAATAAGGTTTTAAGTACACGATTTGCATCTTTTATTGTATAGTCTCTCATATCTTCATAAACGCCTTCTCTAACGCCATCTCTAGTCGGACGATCCTTCCATTTGCTTGCTATATCTTGATTTGATATTTCATAAACTCTTTGCCAAACATATGGTCTTTTATTTATATCCGCTCCACTTTTAACCAAAATGCTTAAGGTCAACACATCAGGTAAGGGTTCTTTTAATTCATCAATGTCCCCATAGAAATATCGCCAATAAGTATCATAATACGAATGCGTTACTACCCCAATAGGATTGCTTGTCGCCCATCCACAATCACCCAAACAACAATCCGGATCCACACCACTCTCAAGTATAACAGTAGCACACTCACAATCAAGCCGATCCACCGAACGATTTAGACACCATAGTTTTTCATCATCAGTCAATTTTTCAACATCTTCCGAACTATATGGCATTGAAAACTCTTTAACCTCAAATTTGCAAGACTGAAAAAGGACAATCAATAGAAAGCCCACATAAAACAACAGTTTTTTCCTTATGTATTTCTGAATCTTCATATACCTATTAAATTGCAGGAAAATCACTTATTTACGAGAAAACAATATTTTATTAAAGAGGATAAAAAGGAGTATAATTTTGACAATCTGCATCAGTATAGCTATCCAAAAATAATTTTCTAACGGTTCGGCAAAGAGCATAACCCATAGAATGAGATTATATGTAAAGGTGACGAAATATAAAATAATGTATATAAACGAATTATAGTCAAATCCCAAGAAATTATTTTTAGGATATGCAGATATTTGGACAATGAATCCAACAGCCACCGCAAAAAAAATGATGACAAACAGAATTATTTTCCTTTTATCAACACACATAGCCAATGAATAATTTTAATTTTAATCATCTTTCGGTCCACACGGAGCGTCCCTACAGGCGAAATCTTTTCCGCCCCTACATATTGGACGGTACAAAAAAAAATCCTACACGCATAGTTGTGGCAACCATACGTGCAGATATTTTTCTTGACTTACCGTAAAACTCTTGTCAGCTGTTGTGGCTTAAGCGTTCTCCACGCCTTTTTCGATAGCCAGTTTACCTCTGTAGTAGCCGCATTCGGGGCATACATGGTGGTACATAACGGCTGCGCCGCAGTTGCTGCAGGTCGAGAGTTGAGCGGGTTCCACTTTGTCGTGAGTTCTTCTCTTTGCTGTTCTGGTTTGTGAAAACCTGTGTTTTGGATGTGGCATAACTTATTATTTTTTTGCTTTATATACTACTTTATTTTAAATCTTTCAGTTTCTCCCAGATGGGATTCACCTCTTCCTGCGGGGCGGGGTTTTCCTCGTCCACTGCCACGGATTGCAGCAGGTCGAGCATCTCCTTGTCGCAGGTGGGGTTGCCGTTTTCGTCGTCGGGATGCACGTGGCGCATGGGCACCGCGATGGCCACGCACTCGTAGAGGAACTGCGAGAGGTCTATCCTGCTCTCCCCTTCGGGAAGTATCACAAGGTTGTCGTCATCGCTCTCGCGCGCCTCATCGCCGAACTCCACATAGAGGGTGTCCTGTCCCGAAATCGGCATTTCCAGAGGTTTCAAACATCTGTCGCAAAACGTGCTCAGTGTGCCCGAAAATTCGGCCTCGAATTTCATCAGCCGCTCTTTTTTTTCGAGTTTCACCTTGAAAACGGCCCTGCATTTCTGCAAATTTTCGTTCCCATAGGCCGAAAAAAAATCGTCGTCAAGTTCGAAATCGAAATCATAACTACCTGATTTCAAACCGCTAAAACTGACTATCAAATCTTTTTTCGTTTCCACTTGTCCGTTTTTTTGAGTTTGCAAAATTACGATTTTTTTGGCAATTGTGCAAATTATTTTTCAAAATATTTTTTCCTGCCCGACATTGGGTCGCGTGTTTCGGTATATCCATTTTGTTTTCTCCTTTTCGCCTACGGCGAAAGAAATCTTATAAATCTTGTAAATTTGTTCGCTTCGCTCATTTTCGATGGGTCGCCTGCGGCGAGAAATCATACAAATTTATTCAAATCATTTTTCTATTTTTTTATTTGTTCGATTTGGTACGATTTAATAGATTTCTGCCCGAAGGGCAAGGAGAATTTCAATTTTCAACTATTCTCTGTCGCCCCTTCAGGGCTCATTGGTTGGATTGTCTTTTATACGGGGGCTAACGCCCCCGCCTGTTGTCTATCGCCCCTTCGGGGCTCATTTCTCCGCCCTGAAAGGGCTTTTACTAAATACTAACCACTGCCCCCTGATTACTAATTTCAATTTTCAATTGATTTGATCGACGGCTTCCCCTTCAAGGTCATAGTCAAAGGCGTCACAAATCAGAGTGCTGTAGAAACAGCCTTTTTTCAGTGGAAAATGGCTGGTGACAAGCACTTCGTTGTCCACTTCGGGTGAGTCGAATTCGGTGCGTCCCACCCAGAACTCGCCCTCGCGGCGGTCGATAAGCACGGGAATTTCGGTGTCGACAAACTCCTCGTTTTTCTCCTGCGCGATGCCTTCCTGCAAGAGCATTATCTCCGCCTGCCTACGCTCTTTCTCTTCGGCCGGCACATCGTCGGGCAGTTCGGCAGATGCGGTGCCCTCCTCCGCCGAGTACTGGAACACGCCGAGACGGTCGAAACGCTGTGTTTTCACAAAGTCGTACAGTTTCTGGTACTGTTCCAGCGTCTCGCCCGGATAGCCCACCATCAGCGAGGTGCGCAGACGTATGCCGGGCACCCGTTTGCGTATGGTGTCGAGCAGTTTAAGGGTGCCTCGCTCGTCGATACCGCGGTGCATGGATTTAAGTATTTTGGTATCAATATGTTGCAGGGGAATGTCGAGATATTTGCAGATATTGTCGTATTTAGCCATCACGTCGAGCACGTCGAGGGGGAAAGTGGTTGGATAGGCGTAGTGCAGACGAATCCACGTGGCACCGGAATGCAGGGCGAGTTGTTCCAGCAGCTGGGCCAGCGCCTGACGGCCGTACAGGTCGATGCCATAATATGTAGTGTCTTGTGCAATGGCTATCAGTTCTTTGGCTCCGTCGCTCACAAGCTGTTGCGCTTCGGCGAGCAACGCCTCTATGGGTCGGGAGACGAACTTGCCGCGTATCAGCGGGATGGCGCAGTAGGAGCAGCGGCGGTCGCAGCCTTCAGCGATTTTCAGAAAAGCGTAGTGTTTGGGGGTGCTCACGGCACGTTCCTCCTCGAACACCGAGGTGGCGGCGGCGGTGATGTCGGAAATCATCTTATCCCACTCGTGCACGCCGTATATGGCGTCAATTTCGGGGATTTCGCCCTTCAGCTCATCGCGGTAACGCTGTGCCAGACAGCCACATACAACGAGTTTCATCGGCTTGCGGGCGTTACGTTTGCGGCGTGCCTGATTCAAAATCTCGTTCACCGACTCCTCCTTGGCGTCGCCGATAAAGCCGCAGGTGTTCACAATCACCACATCGGCGCGGGTGTTTTTGTCGAAAACCACCTCGAGACCGCACTTTTTCAGATGTCCCGCCACATTCTCCGAATCCACGGTGTTTTTGGAACATCCGAGGGTTATAATATTTACCTTTGTCATTGCTTGTTATTCGAAAAGGCTGTCCACAAAGGCTTTGGCGTTGAAAATCTGGAGGTCTTCCATTTTTTCGCCAAGGCCGATATATCTCACTGGAATTTTGAACTGGTCGGAGATGCCGATGATTACGCCGCCTTTGGCCGTACCATCCAACTTGGTGAGTGCCAGCGCGTTGACTTGCGTAGCCTCGGTAAACTGCTTGGCCTGCTCGATGGCGTTCTGGCCGGTGGAGGCGTCGAGGACGAGAAGCACCTCGTGGGGGGCGTCGGGGATGACTTTCTGCATCACCTTGCGGATTTTGGAGAGCTCGTTCATCAATCCAACCTTGTTGTGCAGACGTCCTGCAGTGTCGATCAGCACCACGTCGATATTTTTTGCCACTGCCGACTGCAGAGTGTCGAAAGCCACGGAAGCGGGGTCGGCGTTCATGCCTTGCGAGACGATGGGCACCCCCACCCTCTCCGACCAGATGGTGAGCTGGTCCACAGCGGCGGCACGGAAGGTGTCGGAGGCACCGAGCATAACGCTTTTGCCCGCCTGTTTGAACTGGTGCGCCAGCTTGCCGATGGTGGTGGTTTTGCCAACGCCGTTAACACCCACAACCATAATCACATACGGCTTATGCGGAGTTTCAAAGGAGAAGTCATCTCGCTCCTCGGCCACGTTTTCAGTCATCAGCGACGAAATCTCATCGCGGAGGATGGTGTTGAGCTCGTCGGTGCCGAGGTATTTGTCGCGCTGTATGCGTGCCTGCAACCGGTCGATGATTTTTACGGTGGTTTCCCAGCCAACATCGGCGGAAATCAGTATCTCCTCGAGGTTGTCGAGCACATCGTCGTCGACGCGCGACTTGCCCAAAACGGCTTTGGACAGTTTGGAAAACAGACTCTCCTTGGTCTTCGACAGACCTTTGTCGAGCGTCTCTTTCTTCTCTTTGGTGAAAAATGAAAAAAATCCCATGGCATTCTCCTTTAAAAAGTTGGTGCAAAGATACGATTTTTTTTTAAGATTTTCAGATTATTGTTTTTTCAGATTATCAGATTGGATAAAAAAAAGAAATGGCACATACACAAATATTTAACAAACAACACATTACAATATTTACTCCCGAATAAGCTACCCAGAGCTAAAGGTTCTCCCTGTGGGACCAATTTTGAGATGAGGACCACAAAAGTCAAATCGCTTAAAATCAGCTACTTTCGCTAAAACCCGTTTTTTATAAAACAAAAAAGTTTCTGAGATAGCAAAAAAAAATGTAAATTTGCAAAGTCGTTTTTTCAGTTTTTTCTGACAATTTTGAAAAACCGTAAGAAAAGACAAAACGGATGAAACAAGTTGATGCATTACGTATATGTATAAGGACAAAAGGATAGCAATTGCGATACCCTGCTACAAAGTGGAGAAGCACTTGGAACGGGTTGTTGCCGGCGTGCCCGATTTTGTGGACAAGATACTGCTTGTAGACGACTGTTCGCCCGACAACACCCCCAAGATAATGGAGAAAATTGCAGGTGCCGACAGCCGTGTGGAAGCCTTACACAACACGAAAAACCTCGGTGTCGGCGGTGCTATGAAGACGGCTTTCCGCAGATGCATCGACAGCGAAGTGGATGTTGCGGTGAAACTGGACGGCGACGGACAGATGGACCCGTCGTTCATCGCCTCGCTCGTCGACGCTTTGGACGACGCCGATTTCAGCAAGGGCAACAGGCTGTTCGACCGCGAGATGCTGCGGCGCATGCCGGCGGTGCGGCGCATCGGCAATATGGGTATCGGTTTTATGGTGAAAATGGCGTCGGGATATTGGAACATCAGCGATTCGGTGAACGGTTTTTTCGCCATAAGCGTCCCCACCCTTCGCAAGATGGATTTGAAACGCATTGCCGACCGTTATTTCTTCGAAAGTTCGATGCTGATTGAGCTTTACTACACAGGAGCCGTCATTCGCGAGGTGGCCATGCCCGCCATCTACGGCGACGAGAAATCGAACCTGTCGGTGTGGAAGACACTCTTTTCCTTCCCTCCGAAACTGATTGCCGCATGGATACGCAGGATTCACCTGAGTTATTTTGTGTACGACTTCAACATCTGCTCCCTGTATCTGCTTATAGGGCTGCCGAGTTTCCTTTTCGGACTTATTTTCGGCATCTGCGAATGGATACATTACGCCAGCATGGGCAGTCCGTCGCCCACAGGAACTATAATGGTGGCGGTGCTTACGTTCATACTTGGTTTCCAGATGCTTCTGGCGGCAGCGCAATACGACATCACCGCAAAAAATCCGTTCAACAAGAAATGACATTAAGCGATGAAACACTTTAAGGTCAGCCTAAGTGCCATTGTTCTGGTAATACTCTCCATCGTTCTGGTTTCCAAGATATTCCACACGAAACGCTACCAGCAACCGGAAACCGTCATTGCTTGGGATGTGATTTCATACTACGCCTACCTCCCAGCCACTTTCATAGAGCACGACCTCACACTGAATTTCATCGACCACGAACACGCCGGGACTTATTGGCCCGAGACACTCCCCGACGGCACCAAAGTAATCAAGACCTCGATGGGACTTAGTTTGCTGTACCTGCCGTTTTTCGCCATAGCCCACCTTACCGCACCCTTGGCGGGATACGAGGCCAACGGCTTTACGTTGCCCTACGCTTTGGCACTTCTTTTGGCAGGTTTGTTCTACACGCTTGTAGGACTGGCCCTGCTACGTAAACTTCTTTTGGAACATTTCGGCGAAATTGCCACCACTCTCACCCTGTTAATCATCGGGCTTTGCACCAACCTATACTGGTACAGTGTGTACGAAGCGCCCATGTCGCACAGCTTCGGTTTCGGGCTTTTCTGTCTGTTTGCATACCTCACCGTGAAATGGCATAAAAAGCCGGGTTACCTGATTTCTATTGGTTTAGGGCTGACACTGGGGTTGATAAGCCTTGTAAGGCCGACCAACTGCATTGTGGTGCTGTTTTTCCTTATGTACGGAATCAAATCGCCGAAAGGAATTAAGGAGAAATGGCAACTGTTTCTCGGTTCATATAAAAAGATACTGATAATCGCCGCTTCCACAATACTTGTTTGGGTCCCGCAGATGATTTACTGGTATTCGCTTACGGGGCACCTGTTTTTCTACTCCTACGGCTCCGACGAGCGTTTCTTTTTCAACCATCCAATGATATTGCAAGGGCTGTTCGGCTTCCGCAAAGGATGGCTAATCTACACGCCCGCCATGGTGTTCGCCCTGATAGGATTCATACCACTGTACAAGCATTTCAGAGAATATTTCTGGGGGATTCTGTTGTTCTTGGCCATACACATCTACATCATTTTCTCATGGTGGTGCTGGTGGTATGGCGGAGGATTCGGACTGCGTGCAATGATAGAGACATACGCACTTCTTTCGATACCCTTGGCGGCAACACTGCAGTGGATTCTTAAGATGCCGGTTGTGCGGAAAACAGTGTTGCTCGTGTGCGTGGCTGCCTTATCGTTTCTGTCGTGTTTCCACAACATACAGTATTTCAACGGGGCAATCCACTGGGATTCGATGACCAAAGAATCCTATTTCGACTCTTTCCTGCGAATGCACCCGACATCACGTTTCGACAGTCTGTTGCAAACGCCTGACTACGAGGCCGCAAGAAAAGGCGACAGATAAAGTTGGACATTATGAAAGACCATTCCGTTTCCAAGGCATTGCGCATTGCAGGGCACATCTTTTTTCTTGTCCTTGTGGCGATAGGTGTGGTCTTTGCCAACGAAAGAGTGATTTACAGCGACTCGGCGGCACAGCTGTTTGAAATGATCCAGCGTGGCACGTTCGTCATTTACGACTACCGCTATGCCATGGCAATAACCCAGACGTTGCCTCTGCTATGCATCAAAGCGGGATTCGGCCTGAAAGCCGTGGTGATAGCATACTCGGTGGCGGCGCCGTTGCTGTCGTACCTCGCCTTCTTACTTATCGTCTACCCCCTGAAAAACGAGAGGCTGGGACTCGTATTGCTGTTACCCCTTCTGTGCATTCGCCACACTTTTTTCCACGCCATTTCGGAGACCTTTTCCCTCTTCATCTACGCCACACTGCTTGCCGCCTTTCTGTCGCTGTCGCCTACGATAAGGTGGAAAAAGGCGCTTAACATTGCGGGCATCGTGGTTTCGTGTCTGCTGTGCGTGTTCATACACCCCATAGGGATGTTCTTCGCAGCCTTCCTTTTGGGCTATCGCTTTGTAAACGTCCGATTTAAGTTATCCGTCGCTTTTGTGGTCGGAGCCATAACCCTGACGGCTGCCGCAACGGTAAAAATGCTTGCCGTATCGGGTCACGACGCAGGATTTATGCCAAATCCGCACGAGACACCACAGATTTTGACACATTTCTTCAGTCAGGATGTGGTGCACAATTTCGCAAACCGTCTGCTGGACTTTTACATTTATCCGATAATACTCTACTGCACAGTCCTTTTGTGGCACATCGCGCACAAACAGTGGCTACGAATGGCCTACGGGCTTGTGTTCAACATCTGTTTCATAGCTATGACCGTAGTGGTTTATCGATTTGAAAGCAGTCCGATAGGCGTTGAACGCTCTTTCCTGCCGTTGATATTTTTCGCAGGATTGCCGTCCCTATGCGAAGTTCTCCCAGCCTTAGGGGATCGCAAACAGAAGGTGTTCATCCTGTTGTTATCCGCACTATTGTTGCTCGCTTTCGGCAAAATCGCCGACACATCACGGAAGTACCACCAGCGGCTCGAAAAGATAGAGGAGATTGCAGAAGCAGCTCTGAAAACGGGGCAGCACAAACTTGTTACCGACAAAGAATCCATACAGGGCGTTTTCAAGATAGAATCATGGGGGACAGCATTCGAATCCATCATAATAACCTCGTTGAGAGACGACGGAAACACCGTTACACTTTTTGTGGAGGAGGAAACTATCGACAAAGAATGTGCCGACTACCAAACCTCGGACTGTTTCATTGCCGTCCCATGGTGGCGATTATGGCCTCTGACCACCCTCAACCCGAACTATTTCAAACTTCCCGAACAGCCTTACAAACAGCTGACGTTTGACGATGGTAAACCCATAATCAAAGAGCTGTAGCGGAATTTGCTCCCGCACCTGCCAGAAGAGAGGGAAAAAACACACAAATCGGATGCATGACCATACTAAAAGATGCAATCACACGTTATTAGTTTTTTAGCAACAAGCACAACCACAATGAAACATCTATTATGCATAGCACTTCTGGCGGCGGGCATCTGTAGCTCTGCGTGGGCGCAAACAGGCATAGGCAAATGGCGCGACCATTTCTCGTTCCTGACCACCTACCGTGTGGAACCTGCCAACGAACGCATCTATGTACAGGGAAAACTGGGTTTGTTCTACTACGACATCGAGGATAACACCATAAACAAACTCACTAAAACCGAAGGACTTACCGACGCAGGCATATCGACTATAGCATACGACAACAAAACAGGCTATCTGGCCATAGCCTACACCAACTCCAATCTCGACCTTGTGCGCAACGACCAAGTTTACAACCTCTCCGACATCAAACGTAGCGACATTTCGGGCGACAAAAGCATATACAGCATACGTTTCCGCAACGACAAAGCCTACCTATGCTGCGGTTTCGGCGTGGCAGTGGTGGATTTGGACCGCAAGGAAATTGCCGACATCTACCGTCTTGGCGTCGACGGAACACCTCTGAAAGTGAACGACATATCGTTTTTCAACGACAAAATAATTGCAGCAACCGACTCGGGCTTTGTATTTGCCAATGCCGACCAACGTTTCCTGAACATTTTCACATACTGGAGCCACGACTCCGTATCGGCTCTCAAGACAAAGAAAATCAGCAAGTTCGAAACCATCGACGATAAGATAATAGCAGTTGTGGCCGATAGTTCGAAACAATATCTCTACACTTCGACAAACCTGAGCGATTTCGAAAGATGGATTGAAGACGACATACGTTCGGTAAGGGTTTCCGACAACAAAATCATTGTTACGCAAAACGACATCGTGAAGGTATTCAACTCCGACCTGACGCTGCTCTCGAGCATCGGCAACATCGATTGGGCAGTTATGGCGGCAAACGACGCTGTTTTACATAAATCCAACCTGTGGGTCGCCCACCGATGGGGAGGGATGATATTCACCCCTTACAACAATCCGACAATAGTTTACAGCGCACTCCCCGCTTCACCATATTTCGACGACAACTACAAATTCCTGCCCGTGGAAAAAGGAATGTATCTGGCCCCAGGGAGCTTACTCGGCGACTATTTTCTCAACGCCCAAATTTCATTGTATAAAGATAACCAGTGGACATATCTTAAAAACAATACTGCATTGGACACATGCTATGACATTTCCGACATAGTGGTGGACCCGAAAGACAAAAACCATCTTTTTGCCTGCTCGTGGGAAAATGGAATCTTGGAAATTCGCAACAACACTGTAATCAATGTTTTCACCGACACCAACACCGGAAACGCCATAAACCGTCTCGAATTCGACAGTTACAATCCCACACGCACCGGAGCGGCAGCTGTAGACAAGGACAACAATTTCTGGTTCACCAACTCGATGCAGAACAGGTCGTTGGTGGTAAGAAAAAAGGACGGCACGTGGGTCAATTTCGAGACCAACACCGGCAGCGAAGAGATTAACACGCTGATGATTGACAGCGTGTACAACTACAAATGGTTTTTCGGCACCGCCAACCGCATCTACGTCCACGACGGAGTGAACCGTTTCGCATACGTCAATCCCAACAAAGGCAGCAAGCTCAGCACCTCCAAGGTGAACTGCTTGGCACAAGACCACGACAACGAGATTTGGATTGGCACGGAAAAAGGCATCAAAGTAATTTACAATTTTTCCAACGCCTTTGCCAACGGAGTTAACGGCAGCGAGTCGCCAATCACCTGCAACAACATCCTTTACAGCGAAGGCGACAAAATCGAATACCTGCTTGCCTACGAAAACATCACCTGCATCGCCGTTGACGGCGCCAACCGCAAATGGATAGGCACCGCTACGGGAGGCGTGTTCCTCGTCTCGGAAAACGGCACCGAGCAACTGCTGCACTTCTCCTCGACCAACAGTCCGCTGCCTTCCGACAAAATCAACACCATAGGCATACAGCCGAACACCGGCGAGGTATTTATCGGCACGGCAAATGGAATAGTATCGTACCGAGGCACAGCCACTTACGCCGAGAGCAAGCCCGCCGACACCATCTACGCCTTCCCCAACCCCGTGCCAGCCGATTTCAACGGCACCATCGGCATCAAAGGCTTCACCCGCGACGCTTTGGTACACATCACCGACGCGGCGGGACATGTGGTTTACAGCACCCAGGCCCACGGCGGACAGGCGGTGTGGAACGGCCGCACCGTAAACGGAAAACGCGTGGCGTCGGGAGTGTATTACGTGTTTGCCTCCGACAAAAACGGCGACAACCGCTCCGTTGCCAAAATAATGATACTCAACTAATTGCAAAATGCTACATAACACCCCCGCTTTCGTACTGAAAACCACCAACTACTCCGAAACCAGCGTGATAGCCAAGGTTTACACGCGGCAGTGGGGACTGCAGTCGGTGATGATAAAAGGGGTGCGCAGCGCCAAAAGCCGCAACAAGCAGAACCTTCTGCAACCGCTTTCGTACGTTGACATTTCGATGTACCGCAACGAGAAACGGCAGATTCAGTTCGCTAAAGAGCTGAAACCATTCAAACAGTGGAAGGACACCCCTTTCAACTACGAAAAGACGGCTATCACTTTCTTTATCAACGAGTTTCTTTACAAAACCATACGTGAGGAGGAGTGCGACGAGCGGATGTTCGACTTCATCGACGAGAGTCTGACCACCCTCGACGAGAGCGACCGCAGTCTGGCCGACTTCCCCATCCGTTTCCTCGTCAAAGCCACGTCGGTGTTCGGGTTCCGACCTTTGGACAACCATTCGGCGAGCAAGCCTTTCTTCAACCTGCAGGAAGGGCGTTTTGTATCCCCCGTGACCGAGGCCAATCCCGACTCCATGCTCAACACCGACACCAGCCTTGTGCTGCACCAGTACCTGAGCAGCGGCGACACCCTTTCGGCGGAGGTCTCGCCATCCAAAAAACAGCGCGACGACCTGTTTCTGGCACTTCTGGAGTATTTCAAAATACATTTCAACCAGCTCCACGACTTCAAATCGCACGCCATTTTGCACGACATCCTTAGATAAATCCATTCCGCAATGACAAAAAAACAACTCTACAGCGAAGTTATCAAATATTTCGAGGCCGAGCGCCCCATCGCCGAGAGCGAGCTGCAATACACAAATCCTTACGAACTTATTGTGGCTGTGATACTTTCGGCACAATGCACCGACAAACGGGTGAACATGACCACCCCCACCCTCTTTGCCACCTATCCTACCGTGGAAAGCATGGCGAAAGCCACTCCCGAAGCGGTTTACAAGCTGATAAAATCCATCTCGTACCCCAACAACAAAAGCAAACACCTTGTGGGGATGGCGCAGGCCGTGGTGGAACGTTTCAACGGCGTGATTCCCAACGACATCGAAGATTTACAGACCCTGCCGGGCGTGGGACGCAAGACCGCCAACGTGGTGGCCGCAGTGGCTTTCGGACAGCCCACGATGGCCGTGGACACCCATGTGTTCCGCGTCTCCAACCGCATAGGCCTCACCAACAACTCCAAAACACCCCTGCAAACCGAGCTGGAGCTGACCAAGCACATCCCCGCCGAAATCATCCCCAAAGCCCACCACTGGCTGATACTGCACGGACGCTACGTGTGCAACGCCCGCTCGCCGAAATGCCAGGAGTGCGGTCTCACAAAAGTCTGCAAGTATTTCATTAGCAAGAACAAAGAGTGAGAATCCGCCCCGCACATATTATATTTCTGCTGTCGTTGCTCTGGGCATTGCCCATTTCGGCACAATATTATATTTCGGGGCAGGACAACAGCCGAACACATTGGAAAGAGATTGAAACACAGCATTTTCGCATCGTCTATCCAGAACAGCTGGAGTGGCAGGCGCTGCGGTTGGCCTCATACTGCGACACTTTTGCCTTTTACAACGCCAACGAGCTAAAAATCAACCAGACAAGACGGCAGGGCAAGCCACCTATAATAATTCACGCCACGGGCAGCTACAGCAACGGCCTCTCGGCTTGGGCGCCGAAACGCATAGAGTTCTGGCCTACGCCGCAGCAGAGCGGCTACTCGCAGCCGTGGATGCAACAGCTGGCACTCCACGAATACCGCCACGAGCTGCAGATGCAGGCCATCAACCAAAACACCATAGGAACGGTGACCGCCATTATCGGAGAGCATTTCAGCGGCGCCGTGGTGGGACTTTTCGTGCCCAACTGGTTCCTCGAAGGCGACGCCACATGGGCCGAGACGGTCCTCTCCTACGCCGGTCGCGGACGCGAGAGCGCTTTCCTAAACCCGGCACAGACGATGCTCACACAGCAAAAGCCCCCCTCCTACTACAAAGCGGCTTTCGGCTCGTACAAGGACTACACCCCCGATGACTACCTACTTGGATATCTGCTTGTTAGCTACGACAAAACCGCCTTCGACACTGCCAATTTCTGGCAAAACGGACTGAAACGCGTCTCCACCGACTTCTGGCGGCTGACGCCTTTCTACCGCCGCATGCAGTTCAAGGCGCACTACGACTCGGCTATGGCCTTTTGGCAAAACTACTGGGAACCGTTTTTCAAAGAAAGCACTGAATCCGCTGAAAAACAAATAAATACCCCACAAAAACACTACACCGACTACCACCTTGCCGGAGCTACGGACAGTTCGGTGTTTGCCCTGAAAAAGGGTGTCCGCAACGTGTCGTCGCTGGTGGAGATTCTGCCCGACGGCAACGAACGCCTTTTGGCAAAGACCGGAAGTGTGTACGACAACTACCTGTGTTTCAACCACAACCGCATCGCCTGGACGGAACACACACTGCACTCACGCTGGAACCTCTATCATACTAACCTGATTGTGTACGACTTAGCTACGGGCAAACGCGAAATACTGACCAAAAACCGCAACGTCTTCTCCCCCACCATCGCCGACAACGGGCAGATTGCAGTCCTTGAACTCTCCGACAGCGCCACATGGCAGGTGGTGTTCTTCGACAGCAGTATGTGCGAAACCGCCCTGAAAATCGCTCTTCCCGACACCATGGAATACCAGCACCCCGCCTTTTCGGCCACAGGTGACAGTCTTTTCCTCACCGCCACAGGCAACGATGGGAGATATATCCTACTGATTAGCAATTTATTAAACAACGACTACCATATCGAAACCATTGCCGGGCCCTTCGCTCACAACATCGGACGCACCACAGTGCACAACGGCAAACTGTTGGCAATCTCCGACCAATCGGGCGTGAACCGCGTCGTACGTTTCGACGAGGGCAAAGAAATTCCCATTTCCGATAACCGTTTCGGGATAAGTGCTTTTGCCCCGGGCAACGACGGCAAACATCTGACCTACAGTCGTTTCACCACGATGGGCAGCTCCATTTTCAGCGACACCCTCGGTGTATGTCGCAGACAGGCTGTTTACAACTTCAACAGTGAAGCAATAGCCACCGCATCGGTGAAATACGCTATGCCCAAAGGTCTTGCGAACACCACCGCAACAAACTATATTCCAATCGATTACAACCATTGGAAACACCTTTTCAACTTCCATAGCTGGCTGCCGTTGTATTTCGACGCCAACGCACAGGATGTCGGACTTGGCATTTCGGCAATGTCGCAAAACGAGCTGAGCAACAGCATTTTGCAGACAAACCTCCTTTGGGATTACAACAACCAGAAACCCGTCCTTTCGCTTAACTACCAGTATCTCAGACTTTATCCTACCATCAACGCTAGTGCCGGCTTTTCTGGACACGAGGTGCGCAGCGACAGCACCTACTACCGCTTCAACCTTTTCTCGACAGGCGTCTCGGCCGCCGTGCCTTTCCGATACTATTGGCACAACCACAGTCTGAGCATGAGTCTCTCGTGCCAGTACCAGTTTTCGCAGATGCATTTCGCCAGCCACATTTTCAACGAGCCTCCCTCGATGAACACTTTCGCGGTGGGTTTCGGCATACAGCACAACACCACCAAGGCCTCGCAACACCTCTACTCCCCGTGGCTGCAATCGCTCTCGGTGACAGCGGGTTACGGCTTTGGCAACATCACCGATATCTCCAAGATAGCCATTGCGGGAACGCTGCATTTCCCCTCGCCCATACCCACACACACACTGAGGCTGTACGCCGCAGTGCAGAACCGCACCAAGTCTCTGTTCACCCTCAATAACAGTCTTAAAACTCCACGCGGATTCCGTCACCTCAACCCCAACGACATAGCCTCGTCGTACCAGATAAACTACGACTTCCCCGTGTGCTATCCCGACAAGGCGTGGGGACCTGTGGTTTATTTCAAACGTATCTACGCCACCCTTTTCGCCGATGCGATGCTGATGTACGACAGCAGCAATTTTTTCAAGTCGTTCGGTGCCGAGATAAACATCAACAGCAACCTTTTCCTTATCACCACCCCCGTAACTTTCGGACTGCGAACCTCTTACCTGCCAGACAACAACACCGTAGCGTTCGACATTCTGTTTTCGGTGAATGTGTAAAACAGTGATCAGTGATCAGTGATTAGTGATTAGTAGGGGCGCACTGCGTGCGTCAGAAGAAATAAATGGAAAATTTACGGTAATTTTCGTAAAAAAAACGAACGCGGATATGCGTGTGGGAATTGTAGAGACGCGCTGCAGTACGTCTCTACTCGTTCCGAAGTAATTGTAAATTGTTAATTAAATTCGGCACAACATTTTTTCACTTTTTGAGTTATTATATTTTTAATCGTCAAACACCCACACCATGGACCACACCGAAGCCAAACAGCGCATCGCCGAGCTCACCGAGCAGCTAAACCGCTATAACTACGAGTATTACATGAACGACACTTCGCTCATCAGCGATTTCGAGTTCGACAAACTTCTGGAGGAGCTGATGCGTTTGGAGAAGGAATTCCCGCAGTACGCCCTGCCCACATCGCCGACAAAGAGGGTGGGCGGCGAGGTTAACAAGTCGTTCCGTCAGGTAACGCACCGCTACCCGATGCTCTCGCTGGGCAACACCTATTCCGTGGAGGAGATTACCGAGTTCGATACCCGTGTGCGTAACATATTGGGCGATAGGCAGTTCTCCTACGTTTGCGAACTGAAATACGACGGCGTGGCCATCGGTCTCACCTACAAGGACGGTGCTCTTACTCAGGCCGTTACGCGTGGCAACGGAGTGCAAGGCGACGACATCACGGACAACGTGCGCACCATACGCACCATCCCTCTGCAGCTCCACGGCGACTACCCCGCCGATTTCGAGATGCGTGGCGAGATCATCTTCCCGTGGGAGGCTTTCAACGCTTTCAACGAACAGCGTGTGGCCGCCGGCGACGAGCCCATGGCTAACCCCCGCAACGCCGCTTCGGGAAGCCTCAAGCTGCAGGACTCACGCGAGGTTGCCAAACGTCGTCTCGACTGCTGCCTCTATTTCATGATGGGCGAAAACCTGCCCGCCGACACCCATCTCGGACGTCTCGAAATGGCACGGCAGTGGGGTTTCAAGATACCGCAGTACGCCAAACTCTGCCGCAACATCGACGAGATACGGCAGTACATCGAATATTGGGACAAAAAACGCTCCGAACTGCCCTTCGCCACCGATGGTATAGTGATAAAAGTCAACGAGATACCCCTTTGGGACGAGCTCGGGATGACCGCCAAGTCGCCGCGTTGGGCCATAGCCTACAAATTCGAGGCCGAGCGTGTGGCAACGAAACTGCTGAGCGTTGATTTCCAGGTGGGTAGGACGGGAGTGGTAACCCCTGTTGCCAACCTCGAGCCCGTGTGGCTGGGCGGCACCACGGTGAAACGTGCCAGTCTGCACAACGCCGACATCATCTCGCAGCTCGACGTGCGTGTGGGCGACACCGTCTTTGTGGAGAAAGGCGGCGAAATCATCCCCAAAATAGTGGGCGTGGACCTCAGCCAGCGTCCGGCCAACTCGCAGCCTTTCAAATACATAACCCACTGTCCCGAATGCGGCACCCCGCTGGTGCGCAAGGAGGGCGAGGCGGGTTTCTACTGCACCAACGAAACGGGCTGCTACCCGCAGATTCTGGCCAACCTCGAGCTCTTTGTCAGTCGCAAGGCGATGAACATCGACACCCTCGGCACCGAGCGTCTGGCCATGCTTTACAACAAAAAGCTGATACACAACGTCGCCGACCTGTATTACCTTAAAATGGAGCAACTTATTGGTCTTGAGGTGATTGAAAACGACAAGCGCAAGGCATCCATTCAGGAGAAAGGTGCCGCCAACATCATAGCCGCCATCGAGGAATCCAAGCAGGTGCCCTTCGAGCGTGTGCTTTATGCGCTGGGAATCAGATATGTAGGCGAGGTGGGAGCCAAGAAACTCGCTTCGCATTTCAAGAATATCGACGCCCTGTCGCAGGCCACCGCGGAGGAACTGGCTGCCGTTGAAGATGTAGGCGAGGTGATAGCCAAGTCGGTGCACAGCTGGTTCAACGACCTTGCACATCTGGAGATTGTGGTGCGGCTGAAAAACGCCGGACTCCGCTTCGAAGTAGAGGACAAGCAGGTCTCCGACACCCTCGGCGGAAAGACTTTCGTGGTGAGCGGTGTGTTTGCCAACTTCTCCCGCGACGGCATCAAACAGCATATCGAACAGCACGGCGGCAAGGTGGTAAGTTCCATATCTTCAAAGACTTCCTACGTTCTTGCCGGCGAAAAGATGGGTCCCGAAAAGCTGAAGAAAGCCCAGAGTCTCGGCATCCCCATCATCTCCGAAACGGAATACCTGCAAATGGTCGGTGAATCCAATTGATTAACAAATAATTAGATGCTTTAAAGAGACGATAATGACAGTTTTTCTTTCAACATATAATTGCCACTAATTATCCATAAATTACTATTCCTAAATAATTTATGGTCAATTATATGGGAATTCGTGTTTATGTGAAGTGCCAATCAGTTATATTCGTGTCATCCGTTTTCAAAAGTAATTTTAGTTGTCCCCTAATGATGATCTACGTCCACATACCGTTTTGCCGGCAGAAATGCCTCTATTGTGCCTTCTATTCGTTGCCACAGAAAAGCGTGGCCGACATCGACACCTACGTGGACACCCTCTGCTCCGAAATGGCACAGCGCAAGGACGAAATCGGTACGGAACATGCTAAGACACTGTATTTTGGCGGCGGCACGCCCTCGCTGCTCACCCCTCCGCAACTCTCCAAAATTCTGGATACACTCCACCGTTGCTACGATTTGTCGCAGCTGGAAGAATTTACCTTCGAGGCCAATCCCGAACAACTTACCAAAGAATACCTGCACGAGATTAAAACGCTGGGCGTGAATAGGTTGAGCATCGGGGTGCAGTCCTTTTCCGATGCCGATTTGAAACTCCTCAATCGCCGTCACACAGCACAGCAGGCGGTGCAGGCTGTGAAGACAGCGCAGGATAGCGGTTTTGACAATATCTCCATCGATTTGATTTACGGCATACCGCAGTCCGACAACTGGCAGAGCAACCTCGCCATCGTGGAAACGCTTGACGTACAGCATCTTTCCTGCTACTCGCTCACTCTGGAGCATGGCACCGCCTACGCCAAACTTGTGGAAAAAGTCAAAATTCAACCCTGCGATGAAGAAATGGTTATCTCCCAATACAACACCCTGATACAGTGGGCGAAACAAAACGGTTTCGAGCAGTACGAGATTTCCAACTTCTGCAAAAGCGGAAGACACTCGCGTCACAACAGCGGTTATTGGGACGGCACTCGGTATCTGGGTTTCGGGGCGGCGGCGCACTCGTACGGCGGCACCCGGCGGCAGTGGAACGTTGCCGATATTGCTGCATATATTAAAGGTGTGAAAAACGGCACCCCCTTCAGCGAGAGCGAGGAGCTCACCGCCGCCGACCTTTTCAACGAGTACGTGATGACAGCCCTGCGCACAGCCAAAGGGGTGGAAAAGAGCGTGTCGGAACGGCGGTTCCCCACTTTTGCTCAGCTTTTTGCCGAAAAAGCCCGGCAGTTCGTCCAGCGCGGACTCCTCACCGACGACGGCACAGCCTTTCGTCCCACACAAAAAGGCCTCCTTATGGCCGACGGCATGGCAGCGGAATGCTTTGTTTAATTGGTAATTTGTAATGAGTAATTAGTAATTAACAATGAACAATGATTTTTAGTTTTGAGTTTGTAGTGAGGAGTTTGCAGTAAATCGATGCGGGGGTTCGACAAGCTCACACACCGCTCGGTGCCTGAGGTCACTGAGCTTGTCGAAGTGTCGAAGGCACACCTTCACTAATCACAAATCACTAATCACAAATCACGCATCACTAACTTCACACTTTTTAGTCGCACTTTTTGTAAAATTTCACACTTTTCTGTCGCAGTTTTGAAATAATGTGTATATTTGCAGAAATATTAAAACAAACCAGTATGAATAAAGTAGCTAAAAATTATCCGGATTCGTTCAATGAAATAGTGTCTAAAGTAAATGATAAACAGAATAGTTTGTATGGACAATATTTAGGAACGGGTAATCCCAATTCAAAAATATTGATTCTGGGCAAAGAGTGTGCCATTAACAAAGAAACGAATAAATGGCAATACGAGCATGAGGTCTTGAATAATTTCATAAACTGGAAACATAATGTGGATAATAATGTAACATTACAGAATGCTGATAAAGATGAACTATGGGAAACAAGCGACCTACTTCCTATAAACCCTTTATATCCATATAGAGGTCAGTTTTTCAAAAAAAAGAGAAACAACAATTGCGGAACAAGTGCCACTTGGTATAATTATCAAAAATTACTAAACAAAATTTTACAAGATTTGAATATCTCAGTTTCTGAAGAAAAACAAAACATAATATTCATACATGAATATTGTTTCTTGTCCGAATTAAATGCAGTAACGGCAAAATATAGCAAAGACGTGGATTCTATTGATCGTGAAAAGAGCATTAAAATTAGGAAGTTTTTATTTCGAGAGGATTTTTATCAGCAATTTCCAATAGTTATAGTGGCAGCTGGTCATTACCCACGCGAATTTGATATTGATTTGCAAAAAATATTCAGTGTCAATTGGGATGGCGATACCAATAATAATAACAACAACGATAAATTAGGTAGGAATTGGTACAATATTCATCATGAAATAACAGGGGAAACTCCTAAATTGCTCATTCATACAAATCAACTTTCTATTGTAACAACGGAATTGTTGAATAAAATAGCAGAGGAATGCGTTCACTTCATTAAAGAGCATAAAATAATTTTATAATGATCTAACACTCCTCAAAACAGCCCCGAAGGGGCGACAGATTACAGCCGGTGGTGTGAACCGCCGGTCAGGAAATATCACCCACAACCATAGAGCCCCGAAGGGGCGACATGTGAAGAATGTTTCGATAGCGAAGCCGAGAAAACACAATCTTTCAGCATGATGTATAAATCGTTTCCGGCGGATGCGAATTATTTCCAGTAATTCCATAATAACACTAATGTAAATAGCTAAAAATCAGTGTTTTTTTTAAAAAAAAGTTGGCCATTGGAAATAAATATGTATATTTGCATTTTAGAAAGTGGTTTTTATCCACATTAGATAGTAACTTAAAATAATAAAAAATGGATATACTAAACACTATTTTTGGCTTGCTTGCTATTGGTTTTGGAATTTATTCCTTCATTATAAGGCGTAATAACCCGGATAAATTCGGGAAATTGGAAAAGATGAAACAATTTTATGGTGATAAGGCAGGAAATGTCATCCATATTGTCTTTTATTCGATAGCACCAATTGTTCTTGGTATAGTGTTGATTGCGAGGGTGATAATGGGGTGCGCATCATGATTTGTAACTGTACAAGAATGGCTGTTTTGCAAATTTCTAATCCGCCACAATAGAAAGTGTTTTGTGCAAGCCCCAAAGGTGCGACAGACTATAGCCGGCGGTGTTAACCTCCGATCAGCAAAACGATATTCCAACCATTTCGCCCCGAATTGCGAAGCAATCGTGAAAACAAATGTATTAAATCATACACGTGAACAACGGGCGACATAAACCACCAGCCTGTCATGTATTTAAAAAAAATTGTACAGATAAACGAGAAAAAGTCGTTTTTCTGCACATTTTTTTTACAAACCATTTGTGCAAATTTGTTTTCCGTAGAAAACAAAAACACCCAAAATGTGTATTTTGTAAAAGACACTTTTTCGTCTCTCTCTAAAAAGCCATAAATAGAATTGCAAGGGCGGAAAATGGTATTATTCTATAAATCAACTACTTCCATCTTTTTTCTAATCACTAATCACAATTCACTCGTCACTTTCAAAAAAAAATCGTATATTTGCACTTTTAATTTTCGAAAAAAAGATAATAAAAAATACAATGGAAGAACTGATATTAGAGCTTAAGAAACAGATAATTGAGGTGCTCAACCTCGAAGACATGAAACCTGAGGACATCGACGAAAACGCTCCTCTTTTTGGCGAAGGTCTGGGTCTCGACTCCA
>JAEEGJ010003023.1_pt1 | contig 70549 bp, 54 predicted proteins | sample 8958761 | NCBI WGS metagenome assembly JAEEGJ01 (sample SAMN16246546, study PRJNA631951) | gut metagenome | biome: gut microbiome; feature: rumen; material: RS-attached | host: Bos | place: Iran: Karaj | collected 2018-10 | reverse complement strand
TGCAATGTATTGGAACGTGAAGGATGGATTGAGGGTTTAGGCGACATCCGCGAAGGCTTCGAACACGTTTGTGAAATGACCGGGTTGGTGGGCCGTTGGCAGCGGTTGCAGGAGAACCCGGTCGTGATTTGCGACACAGGACATAACGTAGGCGGATGGGAGTATCTGAGCGCACAACTGAAACGGCAGGACTGCGACACGTTGCGTATCGTCTTCGGCATGGTCGATGATAAAGATATCGACACCGTACTGGGCATGATGCCCCTCCATGCTGTATTTTACTTCACGCAAGCCACCACTCACCGTGCCATCCCCGCAGAGAAAGTGGCGGAGAAAGCCGAGGCTCACGGACTGCACGGCATGGTGTTTCACTCAGTGGCAGAAGCCTATCAAACTGCTCTGAACGACGCCTCGCCCCGTGATTTCATCTTTGTAGGCGGCAGCAGTTATGTTGTGGCAGATTTGCTGGCATCAATACAAGGATAACGGTTCTTTTCCATGACGATTATTGAGCAGAGCATCATCGGGAAAGCGGACGCAGGGCATTGCGAGGACGGCCTTGTCATGAGCGACGCCTTTGTGGCAGTGGTTGACGGTAGCACGAGCAAAAGCAGTCTGCAGTTTCATCCCACGATGAGCAACGGTCAATATTGTATGCGTATCGTGGCAGATTTTATCCGTTCGATGGCGGCAAACAACCGTTGCAGCGATTTCTGCCAAGGTGTGACCTCACAAGTCAGGTCAGTGTATGAAACTTCAGGAGCCGACATGGACCTCCTGAGCCGAAATCCGAAGGAGCGTATGGCCGCCAGCGTCGCCATTTACAACCGCGAGAGGCAAGAGATATGGCTTGTGGGCGACTGCCAGTGCATGGTTGACGGACAGTTTTTTGACAACCCCAAGCCCTATGAAAGTCTGATAGCCGATATGCGTGGCGCATATATCCGCATGCAATTGCAAAAAGGGCGGGCTATCAGTGATTTTCAGTCGCATGATGACGGCAGGGATTATATCTTGCCGGTATTGGCCACCAGTTGCCGCTATCAGAACGCGACATTTTCAGTCATCGACGGTTTCCCTATTCCGACAGACAAAGTGCGCGTCATCGACGTAAGCAATGCTACTGAAATCGTTTTAGCCACAGACGGTTACCCCTTTTTACATCCAACCCTTTCTGAAAGCGAAGAGGCCCTCGCCCGGCTTTTGAGCGAAGACCCGTTGTGCATCAGTCAATTCAAGGCCACAAAAGGCCTGATGCGCGGCAATCAATCCTTCGACGACCGCACATACATCCGTTTTTGCCCGTAGAAACATGTAGTTTATAATAATATAAAAAAACGCTTCGCTTAGGAAAAAAGAAGAAAGCGGTTATTATATAGATTGGACACAAAAAGGGGGAAAAACTTGGAGGGACGTTTGATATACAATAAAACAATTCGCTAATGATATTCTCTCAAAAAGAACTGGCACCATAGTTGAAAGATCGTTTGAAAGAATACGTCTATGATGTGGTCGGCTATTTGTTTAAGATATACAAGGAGCTGCCATGTGGGTACCCTGAATACATCTATCAGGAAGTTTTAGGTGCGGTCCTTTCTGAAAATGGAGTGGTGTATAAAAAAGAGTATGTCCATCATCCTGTTATCAACGGAAAAACCCTTTCAGCTTTCTTAAAGATGGATTTTATGCTGGAACGCAGCAGGGGTAATATCATCATCGAATGCAAGGCCTGAGAAGGAGTCGCCGAGATAGTCTTGCAGCCCTCAATAGGTATGACGTTTATAAATGAACTGGATAATTTTGATTGTAGCAGGACTTTGTGAGGTAGGTTTCACATACAGTCTTGGTCGGGCAAAGGGAGTAACTGGCACAGAATGGTGGACTTGGATCTCAGCATTTGCTGTTCTGTATGTACTAAGTGCCGTGTTCCTTGCCAAAGCCACACAGACAATACCTTTGGGTACGGCATATCCCGTATGGACAGGTATTGGTGCCGTTGGTGCAGTACTCGTTGGAATTCTCATATTCCGAGAGCCTGCAACCTTCTGGAGAATATTCTTCTTGACAACACTTATAGGGTCAATTATAGGATTAAAAGCATTATCGTGATGGAACAATTTAGAGCAATGAGGCGCTTGCGCCAACAGCTTTCAGAAGAAGAAAGCATCAGCATATTGCAAAAGTCCACGGCAGGGACTTTGGCTTTGCTGGGAGACAATGACTATCCGTATGCCGTCCCCATCAGCTATGTCTATGCCGATGGCAGGTTATATTTCCATAGTGCGCTGAGCGGACATAAAGTTGATGCCATCCGTAAGTGTGACAAGGCTTCGTTCTGTGTCATTGAACAGGATGAAGTGCATCCAGAGAAATACACCACTTTCTTTCGTAGTGTCATCGCATTTGGAAGAATCCACATCGTTGAGGATGAAACTGAGAAACTGGAAACAGCCCGGATGCTTGGGAACAGGTATAATCCCAACCAAGAGGAAGCCTTGCAGAAAGAGTTGGAGAATGGCTTGTCGCGGATGCTAATGATTCGCCTCGACATAGAGCATCTTACGGGTAAAGAGGCTATAGAACTGATGAAGCAGCGAGAGCAGAGTCAAGCGAGCTTGCGCTCTGCCGAGATTCCCGAGCAAAGCTCGCCCATTCCCGCTGACGCGCCTACCCGTAGCCTTTCCCGTAGCCTTTCGCGACAGAAGAAGACCGAAGGTCAATTAGTGAGAATGCATCAAAAGTAATAGAGGTACGTATATGACAATACAAGAATTTCGTGATTACATGGCATCGGGCAAACCCGTCGTTGGCGGTGGTGATGTCCACATGATGTTTCATCAGCTGTCGCAGGAGGCACTGAAGATTACAGCAGAGATTAACGGCAAGTATCATACGCCAGAGCAGCTGCACGATTTGCTGGAACAACTTTGGGGGCGCGAAGTGCCCAAGACGGTAGGCATGTTTCCTCCATTCCATACCGACTGCGGTAAGAACACCATCGTTGGTGAACGGGTCTTCATCAACATGGGTTGTAAGTTCCAAGACCAAGGTGGCATCACCATCGACGAGGGTGCCCTCATAGGTCACAACGTCGTGCTGGCAACCATCAATCACGACCTTGACCCAGCCAACCGCCAGAGTATGAGTTATGCACCTATACACATTGGCAAGAACGTCTGGATTGGAGCCAATGCCACAGTTCTTGCAGGTGTGACTATCGGCGATGGAGCCGTGGTGGCAGCTGGCGCTGTAGTCACCAAAAATGTTGAGCCTAATACGATTGTTGGCGGTGTTCCTGCCAAAGTAATCAAGAAGATAGAGATAAAAGACTGATAAATCGGAATTTTTATCTAAATTTGCGTACAAAAATCGTAATTAGCACTGAATTGTAAAGAAAGAATCATGAATAAAGAAATAAATTACCGAGAAGAAGCAATAGAATGCGTTAAAGATTCTGTTCTCCCGATGCATAAACGAATATATGACAATTATAACGGGGATTTTGACAGAATTTATACTGAAGCGTATAATAACAACTCCTATACAGGTGAAGTTATCGTTCCTGGGGAGGTATATGAACTGAGTTATTTGGAATGTTCGTGCCCTAAAGTTAAATGTGGAATGAGAAGTTGTCCAGAACAATGCGAGTGTTCGCGCCAAAGCATTTTATTTATTCTGTCACAACTAGAGCCGAATAGCAAATTTGATGTTCAGATTGTTAACACGATTCTCAGAGGGGGTGATCGTTGTACTTTCCGGATATCCAGAGCAGCTGAAATGAAAAGATTGATTGGCATCTGTGGGCTTGACTGCGAGAAGTGCGATGCCTATATTGCCACAAAGAATAATGATCAGTCTCTTCGAGAAAAAACAGCCAAACTATGGTCTGAGTTGAATCATGCATCAATCCTTCCAGAACATATCAACTGCGAGGGTTGCCGTATGAATGGTGCTAAGACCGTATTCTGCAGCTCGTTGTGCGAGATTCGCAAATGTGCTGTGACAAAGAAAATGGAGACATGTGGCAGCTGTCCAGAGAAAGACTGCTGTCCGAAAGTCACCGCGATTTGGCAGAATAATCCTCAGGCGAAAGAGAATCTTCTGAAGTAAATTCCAATTCAACGAATGAAAATGACATAAGAAGATAATTCTGTTGTATAATCACGTTTCGAACGTGCAGAATAGGCAGAATGAGTCTAAAAAGAGGTGCCAGCACTTTACACTAAACCTGTAAGTGGCTGATTATCAACATCCGTTAGCCGCCGCTCAGCGACTCATTTGTTTTGCATGAAGAACATCGAAGGAGACATACCCACGTGCTGCCGAAAAAGGCGTGAAAAGTAGGATTGGTTGTCATAGCCCAGGAATGCTGCAACTTGTTTGACAGACTTCTTGCGTTCGGCAAGCAATATCTGAGCCTGATAGATTTTTTGTGTGATGATATACGCAGTGGGTGTACTGCCTGTTTGTCGATAAAAGAGTCGAATGAACTGCTCACGGCTAAGTGCCGCTTTTTCTGCGAGTTGTGCGATACTGATCGATTCGCAGATGTGTTCATTAATATATGTGAGTGCCTGATTGATGCGTTGATCGGTGACTCGCTGTTGTCGTACTGCTTTGTCGAGAAAGAGAGAGAGAATCATGTAAAGCATGCCATGGATCCTTAACCGTTCGCTAATGGAATAATCGACGAAACGTTGTGTTGCTGCTAAAAGGCTCGTGGTGTTCTCATAGCTGACGGGGTCGGGTTGTGGTAAGCGAAGTTCAGGATGGTTATTGCAGATTTCCTTGAAGAACTGAGAATAGGTGGGATGAGCAGTAACCTCGAACGGAAGCTCGTAAGGTTGAAATGAAGCTTGCGAGGAGCGCAGTTCATCGGCGATATGCAGATAGTAGTGTTCGAAGGTTCCGGAGCTGTGGTCGTAGTGTGTAGCCAGTGGCGGGATAAGGTAGAAATGCCCTTCGGTGAGCGGGTATTCACGATTGTTCATGGTAACAGTGGCACTACCTTTGGTAACCCAATAGATACGCATGAAAGCGCTACAGATAGGGCCAAAGTTCCACTTTTCGTCATCTTTTGCCCAACCGGCATTGAGTAAAACCAATTGGTGATAAGGGATTCTTTCATGTTTCATGCTGTAAAGATACAAAAATAATGTTCATAGTTGTCACAATATTGACGTTTATTAGCACTTTATTGGATAATTTATGATATTTTTTTGATTTTCTTATGGGAAAGAATGAAATAGCCTTATATTTGCAGACGTTAACTAACTAATATATTCTATACGATGAGGATTAATCTTAAATGTAAATTATTATCGACCGTCGTGATGTGTTGCATGAGTCAGGTCAACGTTATTGCTCAGATCGACATGACTGATCGTATCAGCGACCCTGACTTCGAACAGGAAGGGGCATCACTGTGGAAAACAAACAATTTTGGCCGCCAAGGCAACAACGATTTTCCACTGAAGCATAGCGGCCACTATCGTGAGGTGTGGTCGGGCGGAGGCACTGCCAGTGATGCTTACATCTACCAGGACCTCTCGAATATGCCCGTGGGAACCTACACGCTCACCATGGCCTGCCAGAACATCAAGCAGAGCAATACGAGCCAAGTGTGCACAGGCACCTGGATCTATGCCAACGACAAGAAGACGAATTTCAACAAACCCGCTGACTACTCTGTGACATGTGTGGTGTCCGACGGCAACCTGCGCATAGGAGCCGAAATCAAAAACTGCACGGGCAACTATGTCTGCATAGACAATGTGCGACTCACGTATCAGATTATTTATGAAGACTTGAAAAGTTTCCTCGAACAGCTCGTGGTGGAGGCTGACAACCTGAATAAGCACGACGGCAGTGCCGAGGGTGCAGAAATGGAGGCGGCCCGCAACGCGCTGAAGGCGCTGATGGATGCCGCACAGAACGAGGGTTTGGACGCCGCCGTGAAGCGACTGCAGGAGGCCATGAAGATGTATCGCCTGCACTTGGCCAGTCCCGAAAACCCGATGGATGTAACAGAACTCATCACGAATCCCAGTTTCGAAAGCGGTAAGGACGGATGGCAGTTCAGCGGTATGGGCACCCAGGGCAACAACGACTTCCGGAAAGTTGGCAACACCTACGCCGAGACGTGGACAGAATGGGGCAACAAAGTGCACGATGCCAAGCTATGGCAGACGCTTTCTAGCATGCCCAACGGCCGCTACAAACTCACTGCCGTGGCCCAGAACATTCAGCAAGGCAACCCATCGGCTAAGCAGACAGGAAGCTTCCTCTTTGCCAACGACAACCAAACAGAAGTCAGCGCTTACGGCACCTATCAGGTGGAATTCATAAGCGTATCGGGCGAGGCCACCATTGGATTCAAGACCGAAAAAGCCACAGGCAACTACGTCTGTGTGGACGATTTCCACCTTTATTATTTAGGCTATGACGAGGAAGCCGAGCAGACTGCCTTCAACGAACTCATCAGTCAGGCAGAGCAACTGATGAACAAGGATATGAACACCACTGTCAAGGAAACACTGAAGCAGGCTATCGCCGATGCCAAGGCCGTGACAGGGAGTAGCAGCCGCGACGCAGCATCCAGAGCCCTCACAACAGCTATTGCCGATGCCCGCACAAGCAATGCGCTTTACGTACAGCTGGATGGCATTATTGCCATCGGCGAGGAAGCATTGGCGTCCGCTAAACCCAACGGACAGGACAAACTGCAAACGGCTATCAATAGTGCCAAAGGGCTGAGAGACAGCGGCAATATCGATGCCGACAAGGTGTTGACAGCCGAGAATATGATCAACGATGCCATTTTCGCGTACAACATCCTTAATGGTAGCGGCACCGCTCCAAGAGCAACCACTGGCGAGGTGATCGTAGGAAGCAGCGGCATGGTAGGCCGTATGAGTGCCTCTGGCAGCAACATCATCGAACGGGGGTTCTGCTGGGCTGAGAATCCCAACCCCACCGTGCTCGACTACCACACCTCATACAACCAAAGCAACGACGAGACCAACTACTCGCCCGTCTGGGTGATGTATGATGTGCAACCCTCCACCGAGTATTGGGTTCGAGCCTACGCCATGACCAAAACATACGCCGTCGGCTACGGCGAGCCTGTACGTGTCATCACACTGCCCAAAGGCGAGACGAAATACACTTACCTCTGGAACGGCGACGACGAACACAACCTCTGGCTCGATAATGCCATGAAGGAGGCCACCGCCTACTACAACACGTGGACCGCCATCAAAGGTTACCACCCCACTGCCAACTACAGCCCGGGCACCGAGACAGCCGACTGCAGCTACGGCGGATGGATTAATGTGGGTCCCTGGCGCTGCAACACAGGCACCATGGTGCATGAAATGATGCACGGCACAGGTGTTGGTCAGCACGGCCGCTACTGGAGCCAGGAGTTGCACCCAGGCGGCGACAACGGTCCCTGGTGGTTGGGTGAACGTGCCAATCGCGTCACTCACTTCTTCGAGAACTATGATAAGAGCCGTGGCAACTACACGTGTAACGGCGACGGCATACACATCTGCTACGAAGGCAATGGCAATGATATGCAACAGATACGCTCATGCATATTGGCACAAGCCCTCTACGAGGACGGCCTGCCCGCAGTATCCGACGGTGCCTGCCCCTTCTACTCCTTCGAGAGCATCGACTCGCTCCATTATTACATCACCAATGCCGAGTATGGCGCAAACACCAAGTACCTCTGCGAGAGCGAGACGGGCAAACTGACGTACATGACCGTCGACGCTTCAGAGTTGCTCGAGGACGAATCCTATGCCTGGAACATCATCTACGACAAGATGACAGGCCTCTATTTCATCAAGAACCTCAAGAGCGGTAAGTATTTCCGTCATAACGGCAGCACCGTCAGCCTCTCTGCTTCGAAGCCCAACACCAGCGAGACCATTCAGCTCATGCCTGCACGTATCACTATGGACTTCCCCGCCGGTGCCTCAACGATTACTAAGAAGCCCTATTGGTTTGCTCGCAGCAACCGTGTCGAGAATCCTCCCGTCATGGCCATCAGCGGAGCGTCCAAGAGCACCGTTTCCACGCCAACTCTCAACTTCGCAAACAATGCCACCAATCAGTTCTGGCTCATCTATTCGACAGAAGAGATTAAGCAGTTACAACAGATGGAGTTCGACTACGATGCCGCCCGTCTGCGTCAGCTGGTGGATGGCTCTATAGCTCTTATGGCTGCCGACCACAACCAGCTTGCCGAAGATGCCGACGTGCGCTTTTCCGAGAAAGTGTCCACAGCAAAAGCTCTTCTCCCTACAGATGACGAAGTGGTTTCTACCAACCTCAAGTCCGCCGTCGAACAGCTGCTCACCGACATCTCCGACTATCTTGGTAAGATAGAAGCCACCACAGTCACCGCACCGCTTGATATCACCTTCATCCTCGAGAATCCAGGCATGGAGGCAGTCAAGGGTTGGACAGGACTCTCGGAGGTTAAGAACGCTACGGCCGAGTTCAAGGAAAAGTTTAACATCAGTCAGAAGACCATCGCCATGCCCGCCGGTAACTACGAGCTCATCGCCTACGCCTTCCAGCGTCCAGGCACATTGACAGTGGCCAACAACGACTATGCGGCAGGCAATAACAATGTAAGCTCACGTATATTGGCCAATACTGAGCGCGTGAATATCAAACACATAGCCGAGAGTGAACGCACCACTAGACTCAACCAAGGCGGCACCGAGCAGGCGGTGAATGGCATATACGAGCCTACCAACAGTGTGGCAGCTACAGCTTACTTCGCCAACGGTCACTATAAGAACAGCCTACCCTTCACACTCGAAGAGGCCGGTACCGTGACGGTAAGGATGCAGAATACCAGAAGCATCTCCGACGACTGGACCGTATGCGGTGGCTTCAAGCTTCTCTTTTACGGTGCAAGCGCAGTATCCGACGGCATACTTTCTCCGCAAATGAGTAATGAAGATGTGATCATGAATAATGGGGCTGTCTATAACCTAAATGGTCAACGACTATCACATCGTCAAATCCATAAGGGCGTGTATTTAGTCAATGGCCGTAAGGTAGTGGTTCGATAATTGAAAGAGAAACTTAAAGTTCAAAGAAAATGAAGCGCTTATCTGTTTTATTCCTTATTTGTTTTTCCCTACTCGGCATCAGCGTCGCAGCCGACTCGCTGATCACCCTCACCAGTCCCACCACGGGCTTGACGGCGGATGTTCAGATTAGCGGCAAGATACCCTATCTCATCGTCAGCGATGCAAAGGGCAGACAAGTGGCAAAGGTGCGACTGGGCCTTAGTTCTTCCGCAGGTAGTTTTGTGTCGAACCTCACCTTCGTAAGTGCCACCGAGCCTCAGCCTATCAACGAGAATTACACAGCCATCCACGGCAAATGCTCTGCCCCGAGCAACCGTGCTAACAGTGCCGAGGTCACCTTTGCCAACGCTCAAGGCATGGAGCTTGTCGTTGAAGTTCGCGCCTATGAGGACGGCGTCACGTTCCGATATAAGCTGAACGTGGAAGCTAGCCAGAAGATAACTTTCACGAGCGAGAACACTATCTACAACATTGCTTCACGCCTCCATCGTTGGCTGCAGCCTTTCAACACCTCCTACGAGGCCGACTTCCCGTTGCAGCGCACGGGTGGCAAGACAGGCGTGTGGGGTTATCCGGCTTTGTTCGAGGACGACGGCACGTTTACCCTCATTACCGAGGCCAATATAGGACGTTCTTACAGCTCCACGCATCTGGATAACACATCCAATGCAGGGCAGTATAAACTCGCCTATCCGTCGGCTTCAGAGGGTTATGGTGTAGGCGCTGCCAACCCCACCTGGACAGGTCCTTGGACAGGTCCCTGGCGTGTGATGATCATTGGCGATTTGGCCACCATAGTGGAATCCACTCTCGTCGAGGACGTCTCAGAACCCTGCGCCATCGAGAACACCGACTTCGTGAAACCCGGCAGTGCAGCGTGGGTCTATTGGGCCTACAACCATGGCACGAGGGACTATCAGATCTGCACCCGTTACGTGGATCTGGCCGTAGCTATGGGTTGGCCTTACGTGCTCTTCGACTGGGAATGGGAACAGATGGGCAATGGCGGCGGCGTCGAGGATGCTGTGCGCTATGCCACCCAGCGAGGCATAAAGCCTATGCTTTGGTATCACTCCAACAACGAGAAGATGCAGAACCACAACCAGCGCATCCAGGAATTCGCCTGGCTCAAGCGCATCGGTGTCGTTGGCGTGAAGATCGACTTCTTCGAGAGCGACAAGCAGCACACCATGCAGTACTTTGCCGACATCCTCGAGGACGCTGCCAAGTACCAAATCATGGTCAACTTTCACGGCTGCACCATTCCCCGAGGCTGGAGCCGAACCTATCCTCATCTGATGTCCCAGGAAGCTGTCTTTGGGGGTGAACAGTATAACAATGGTGGCACGATGACGACTGAAGGCGCGCGTATCAACTGCCTCCTGACCTACACCCGCAATGTCGTAGGACCAATGGACTATACTCCTGTGGCTTTTACTGATTCGCAGCACCCCCACACCACCACTTTTGCTCATGAGCTTGCGCTCTCCGTGGCTTTCGAATCTGGCATTCAGCATTGGGCCGATCGTCCCGAAGGTTTCTATGCCCTGCCCCTGATGGCGCAACGCCACATGATGGAAGTACCTGTGGCTTGGGATGAGACACGCTTCATCGGCGGTTATCCCGAGAAGTCGTTCATCATAGCACGCCGTAAGGGCGATACATGGTATGTAGCAGCCTTGAACGGCCTGTCGGCGCCCGCCAGCTTCGACATCCCCCTCACATTCCTCAGCGAAGGTCGCTACACGGCCGCTATCATTGCCGATGGCTCCAAGGCTCGTCTGTTTAGCTTCGCCACCCAGGAAGCGACCCAGGACGGGCAGATACATGTTGACTGCCTTTCACGCGGAGGTGCCCTCATCACGCTCTATCTGCAGGGCAACGTCACTGCCGAACAGCTGAGCGTCCTGCAAAGTCAGGCAGAGCAAACATTGCAAGCCGCTGAAGGACGTATCGGCGACAATACTGGATTTTATCGTCAGGACGCTGTAGATGCATTGAACGATGCGCTCTCCGAAAGCCGCACAGCTGGTAGCGCGCCCACAGAAATGTGTGCCGCCTACCAACAACTCCTTGCAGCCTACTCTGACTTTCAGGAAAATGGGCAGGCAGAAGGAGGACTCATCACACCAAATGAAGAGATGGAAGACGTGACCGTCGAATACCTTGTTGAGCCACGCAATTTCAGCCGTAGCGACGCCTCAACAGCGCCGAATACACGATTTGGGCTTCTCGCTGAGCCATGGATTGTCACAGATAATATCATCAATCAGGACAACGGCACACATGGCGGTTTTGACAGCTTCGAAGGCGGCCGCGCCATTAGCATAGAGAAATGGAATGGCGGCGAACCTGCCATGATCAATGACAAGATCTATCAGACCACGAAAGCAGCCCTGCCTGCAGGCGACTACCATCTTCACATCTCTGTCACCTGTCGTGCAGGCCTCACAGGAAGTTCATGCCTGCTCCGCGTAGCCCGTGGCAATGAATTACCCAACAAAGGTGTCAACGAGAACGTACTTGCCACCTACGACATGGGCCGCACTGCCTACTCTGGCGAATACGATGTCTGCAACTTCCACCTTGACCAACCTGAGACACTCACCCTCGGATGGGTGCTCAACCTGCCTCAGAGCGAAGGTGGACATGCTTTACGCGTCACAGCCATACGCCTCATCGATGCCAATGGCAATGATGTCTCAGCCTCCTACCTCGGTAATTTTGAGAACATTCAGCGACGCGACCGTTCCTATATCCGTTTCGGTGTCCCTACAAACTGGCAGGTCGATGATTTCTCTATTCCCAATGGCAGCGATGGCACCAAACACGGCATAGACCGCTATCCTGGCTACGATTGCTTGATGCTAGGCGTGTGGGACGATTCCAACAACGCCACAGGCAACCTCGCCAATGCACGCATCTATCGACAGGTAAAACTGCCCGCAGGCCGCTATTATTTCTGCGCCGCCTACAACGCAATTTACAACCTAAGCGATGCCTACATCTTTGCGGCCACTGAACCTCTTACTGCTGCACAGACACCCGAACAGGCCATCGCCTACTATTCCCTCACCGGCACACCGGAGAGCGACGATTTATATGGTATTTCCTTTACGCTGGAACAAGAAACAGACTTATATCTTGGATGGAATGCAGACCTCACTACTGCTGCCGAGCAGGAGTTTCGTGCCAAAGTGGTCCGTCTGTTTCGCCAAAAAGATAATGATGTAGTTGATGGCATCAGAGCGGAAACCCTCAACCCCGCCCCTTTTTCTAAAGGCGAAGGGAGTGGTTACTGTTATGAGCTCAGCGGAAGAAGAATTAACTATTCTTCTCTCTTTGCACCTCACTCATCCCTCCCCAATGGTGTTTATATCGTTAACGGGAAAAAAATAATCATTAAATAATATAGGATTATGAAGAACTTAAAGCTATTGATGATTGTCCTCTTATGGATAGGTAGTATGACAATCGCTGTGGCACAACCTCATGCGGCAGGTTACGTGCGTCCTCATGATGAAATCGTTGTTCCAACCGAAGATGTCGCCGTCGAGACTGGTGACTACGAAGCCGATTGGGAAAATCTCAGCGCATGGGAGTGTCCCGAATGGTTCCGCGACGCCAAGTTCGGCATCTGGGCCCATTGGGATCCACAGTGCGAAGCCGAAGACGGCGACTGGTATGCACGCAGTATGTACGGCAGCGGCAACCAGAGAACAACCTTTTACAACTATTTCGGTCATTATCCGGACCACGATTGGGGGTACAAGGATTTCTGTCGCTATTGGACGGTCTCCCAATGGAATCCTGAGGCTTTGATTCAATTGTATGCCAGTGCTGGTGCCAAGTATTTCATGGCTATGGGACAGCACCACGACAACTACGACTGTTGGGACAGCCCCTATCAGGAATGGAACTCGATGAATATCGGCCCCAAACGTGACATCGTTGGGGAGTGGGCAGAGCAGTGCCGTAAGTACGGATTGAAGCTCGGTGTCTCAATGCATGGAGCACACGCATGGACTTTTTTTGAGGTAGGACGTAATGCAGACACTGGTGTGACGAAGGAAGAAGGCACCGGAAAATGGTGGGAAGGTTACGACCCGCAGGAACTCTATGCACAGAACCACACCCACAGTGCCAACTGGAGCGACTGGGGAACCATACACAACCAATGGGGATGGGGCGGCGGCGTGTGTCCACCCTCGAAGGCTTACATGCAGAAGTTCCAGAACCGCGTGCTGCAGTGCATCAATGCCTACAATCCGGACATGATCTATTTCGACGACACCGTGCTGCCTTTCTATGGCGCTTCGACGAACACCAACGATCAGTACAGTTTGAATATCCTTAAGCACTACTACAACCACAGTGCGGCACAGAACGGTGGTCAGCAGCAGGTGGTCGTTACAGGCAAGATTCTGGAAGACAAACACAAACAGGCCATGCTATGGGACGTGGAGCGCGGCATACCTGACCGCTGTCAGGAATTGCCATGGCAGACATGCACATGCATTGGAGGGTGGCACTACAGCAAGTATGAAGGCGACAACAATCAATATAAATCTGCCGAAACGGTTATCCGTATGCTCGTGGACATCGTCTCCAAAAATGGTAACCTCCTGCTCAGCATACCTGTCCGTGGAAACGGCACGATTGACAACAACGAGCGGCGCATCGTCAACGGCATCAAGGCATGGATGGACATCAACGGCCAGAGCATCTACGGCACACGACCGTGGAAGGTGTACGGCGAGGGACCGCTCTTCGACAGTGCTAACCCGCTCAACGCGCAGGGCTTCAACGAAGGTATCAACTACTCCGCCCAAGATGTCCGTTACGTCTGCCGCAACGATAGCGTATTCGCCACCATCATGCGCTGGCCCGAGCAATCCGTCTTCACCTTCAAGAGCCTTGGAAAGATGTCGCCCAGCTATTCAGGACAGGTGATGAGTGTTGAGCTCCTCGGATATGGCGATGTCGCGTTTGAACAGGGACTCGAAGGACTCGACGTCAGTCTGCCCTCCACACATCCAAACGAGATAGCTCCCGTCTTCGTCATTGCTTTCAATCCCGATGCCCCCAAGAGCCTTACCTTGCAGGAAGTCATCGACATCTATTCCCAAAAGGCCGATGAGTTCGCTGCCCAGGCCTCCAACAACACGGGCAAGCCCAATGCTGTCAAGGTATCAGCTTTCGCACAGCAGATCGATGGCGCACGCACTGCCCTCACCGGTTCCGATGAGGAGCAAGCAGCAGCCATCGCTGCCCTTCACAACGCCTACGATATCCTCAGACAGACTGGCTTCAATCCTGGTGGAACGCCTGACGAAGTGGGAATGACAGACATAACTTTGGAGTACCTCGTCGAAAAAAACAATTTCGCGGCCACAGATATGGGGTCGCGGTTCGGCAAGCCCGTCAATTGGACCGTCGAGAATTTTTCTATTCCTCAGCATGACAGCAGCCGAGGCACCAAGAACGGTATCGACAACTACCCTGGTCGCAACACCCTCATGATGGGCAAATGGAGCGGCGAGGACGGAACACCGGCCACTAATATGACCAACGCACGTATCTATCGCACCATTCACCTGCCGGCTGGACATTACTACTTTGGTGCCTCCTTCAATGCGCTCTACCAGCTTGGCACCTCTTATATCTACGTAGCTTCTGAGCCCTTAACCACATCCTCCATTTACAGTAAATCCATTGCCAAACTCCAGATGACGCGTTGTGCCACAGACGGCAAGTTCTACGGCATCACTTTCGACCTCCAGAATGAGCAGGATGTGGTGCTTGTCTTTCAGGCCAATATGCAGGGTGGCAATGCTAATCAGGAGTTCCGCGTAGATGAAGTGAAGCTCCTCTACAGCCCCAATGAGGGAAACACCACACAAACAGACATCACAAAGGAGAAGCTCGAAGAGGTGAACAAATTCTCGCGTGTCAGTGGACAATCTGCAACCAACCGATATGGCACACCACAATATTGGACCGTCGAGAACTATCTTATCCCTACGGGAGAAGGCACACGCAACGGACTCGACCGCTATCCAGGATACGACTGTCTGACGCTGGGCGTGTGGGGCGACCGACATAACAACACTCAAGGTAACCTCGCCGATGCTCGTATCTATCGCAAAGTGGAACTCGATGCCGGCCACTATTATTTCGGCGCTACCTACGAGGCCAACTACCAGCTTGCACAAGCCTATATCTTCGCCGCTTCCGAGACGCTTGCCACCAACGACATCCCTTCACACTCCCTTGCCTTCGATCCTATCGCCGATGCAGGCAAGGATAACACCACCTTTCGGGGCATCTACTTCGAGCTCGACAAACCGCAGGAACTATTACTAGGCTTTCAGGCCGACCTCTCTGCCGGAGCTGCCGAGCAGGAGTTCCGCGCCTCCAAGGTCAAGCTCATACGCTACGGCGCAACGGATGAAACAGGTCTCATTCCCGAACCCGCTCAAAAAAGCATCGGAAACGGGAGTGAAGACTGGTATGACATGAGTGGACGAAAGGTCACCAATCGCGCCCTCCACAAGGGACTCTATATCAACAATCGTAAAAAAGAAATCATACGATGAAACAAGTCCATGCCTTCGCTATCCTGCTCGCCGCAATGTCGGCCACGCTCTCCTCTCAAAATCCTTTCGGTCACGCCCTCGTGCCCGACATGATTGCTGATGCCAGTATAGAGCTCGTCGGCGACACCTTTTATTGCTATGCCACCACCGACGGCTATGGACGCGGTTTGGACACATCGGGGCCGCCCGTGGTGTGGAAGTCCACGGATTTCATGCACTGGAGCTTCGAAGGCGTCTGCTTCCCTTCTGCGGCGAAAGAGAAATTCTGGGCGCCGAGCAAGGCCGTAGAGCGCAACGGACGATGGTATCTCTATCCTACGGTAAACCATTTCATGCATGTGGCAGTGGCCGACCATCCCGACGGCCCTTTCCGTCTGGCTCGTGGATTGGACAAATTCGAACAACCGTTCACCCCTGCATCGACGCTGCTCCAGGGAGAGGACCGAGGGGGCATTGATGCCGAGGTGTTCATCGACGACGACGGACAAGCTTACGTGTTCTGGGGGCAGCGGCACGTGGCACGGCTGGCCGAGGATATGACTACGGTCAGTGACGTACAGACGTTGAAGACACGACGCAAGGAGTACAGCGAAGGCCCCATCTTCTTCAAGCGCAAAGGCATCTATTATTATCTTTATACCATCGGCGGCGACGAGAACTACGAATACTATTATATGATGAGCCGAACATCGCCACTCGGCCCGTACGAAATACCAGCTCACGACCTTGTTTCCACGACTTCCGTCGAGCGCGGTGTCTTCGGCCCTGGCCACGGCTGTGTGTTTAACGTCGGCGACGACTATTACTTCGCCTTTTTAGAGTTCGGCAGAAGAAGCACCAACCGTCAGACTTACGTCAATCGGCTGGAGTTCAACGATGATGGAACCATACGACAGGTCCGCGTCTCTCTGGACGGCGTCGGTGCGCTGCGACAGCTGTCTGGACTTCAGGAGCTGAAGCCCGTTGCTGCAACGGCTTCCAGCATCAGGGAACCCATGAGGATTCCTCACAACAAGGACGAGCGTTGCCAGCGCACTGAGCATTTCGATGCCGCCTTTGCCATCGACGGTGCCAACGGCTCACGATGGATGAGCCACTCCTTCAACCCCTCCCCCGATAGCGAAGAGGGGGATGACCCGGCGTGCCCGACAGTTCTGCCATCGGGGGAAAAAAACACCACGAAGGCGAAACGAGAGAGGAGCCGAACCCCTTCATGGCTGATGATTGACTTGGGCTGCACCACCACAGTTGCACGTAGCGAGATCGCTTTTGTCCGCCCTACAGCGGGTCATGCCTATGTGCTCGAAGGCTCCGACAACGGGGTCAAGTGGAAGCGCTGCGGCGGTCATGCCGACATACAGGTTCGGTCGCCACACGTTGATGTCGTCAATAAGAAATACCGCTATCTGCGCGTCACCATCACCGAGGGCGTACAGGGCGTATGGGAATGGCGCGTACTTAGTGATCAACCTGCCGACCCTCGCATACTCCAGCCACAACCCTTCGTCGCCTGGGGTGAATGGCAGTCGTGGGGCGAGCAGAAGGACGGCACGTATCGGAACCCCGTGATTCCTGCTGACTACAGCGACCTCGACTGTATCCGCGTGGGCGACGACTACTATGCTATCAGTTCTACGATGCAGTTCTCGCCAGGCATGACCATTCTTCACTCACGCGATCTCGTCAACTGGGAGATAGCAGGCAACGCTGTTAGCGACCTCACACAGATCTCACCTGCACTCGGATGGCAACATATGGACCGTTACGGACGGGGCATCTGGGCTGGAACGCTACGTCATCACAACGGACGTTTCTACCTCTTCTTCGGTGCTCCCAACGAAGGCTATTTCATGACCTCTGCCGAGAAAGCCGAGGGACCGTGGGAACCACTGACGACACTGCTTGCCGAAGAGGGATGGGACGACTGCACCGCAATCTGGGACGAGAAGGGACGGGCATGGTTCGCTGGTACCTGTTTCCGCGACGGCTACAAGACATACCTCTTTCCGATGACTGACGATGCACGCAGCATTGACCGCGCCAGCGCACGACTCATCAACGAGGGCAATGGACGAGAGGCCAGCAAACTCATCCGTCATGATGGCTATTACTACCTTATATTCAGCGAACACCGCGACGGCATAGGACGTTACGTCTTAGCCAAGCGCGACCGCAAGATGACGGGAACGTTCAGCGAAGAACGACAACTGCTGCTACCCTGTCGCGAAGCCAATGAGCCCAATCAGGGAGGCATCGTCGAGGGGCCCGACGGCAGATGGTATTTCCTCACACATCACGGAACAGGAGACTGGAGCGGACGTATCGTCAGTCTGCTGCCCGTGACCTGGTATGACGCATGGCCCATGATGGGCGACACTCGTGGAGGAATGCCCGGGTCGATGGTATGGGAAACTACGATGGCCGCTCCCATCAACGAAGAACATCGGGTAAGTGAAAACATGGTGTTACAGCGTAGCGACGACTTCGACTACACCCAGTCATCGACCCTCGCACCGCAATGGCAATGGAACTATCAGCCGCGCCAAGAGATGTATTCACTCACCGAGCGGCCCGGATGGCTGCGACTCCACGCCTTCCTACCTTTGGAACACGACAAACTCTTGAAAGCGGGTAATACCTTGACACAACGCGCCTTCCGAACCCCCCGCAACGAAGTGACCATACGTATTGACATCAGCCACTTAGTGGACGGACAGCACGCCGGCCTATGCCATTTCGCAAGTCACTCAGGGTGTCTCGGCGTGGTGCGCAAAGAGGGACAAACCTATCTTGAGCTGCGCCATGACGACAACGTCGAAGTCAGTGCATCACCCATTGCCGCGTCTTGCCTTTGGCTACGCTCCACATGGGGCCTGCATGGCCATTCACAGTTCTCCTACAGCTTCGACGGAGATCACTTCACGCCCTTCGGCACCTACAACCTCTCCTGGGGATATTACCGAGGAGACCGCATCGGCATCTATTGCTACAACAACGAAAGCGACGACGGTTTCGTCGATATCGACTATCTGCACTACTCCTTCTAAAGAGACGAAATTATTATTGTCTTATTGGTGAAACATTTATCGTCTTCATTCTCTTTTTCGTCTCACTAGTGTCCTGGTAAAATTGGGACAAGTTAAATATTTTTCCGTGGAAATCCATAAAAAATAGACACTTTTCCACGAATTATCAAAACTTTTATAGACCTTTGCATCTGAAATAAAAAACTAAATCATTATGATGGTTGCTAGAGAAAAAGAAATAAGCACATTGCAAGGGCATTGCCATGAGCAATAGAGAGTAGAATAATAAACAGACAAACAGATAAATCGGATTTTATGAAATCAAAAACAAGAATTAATTTGACAAAACTATTCGCAAATATCCTTTTCATTAGTATTGTAATGCTCTCCATAACATCGTGCAACGGCGATGATGGAGATTGGGATGATATGAAATGGAAAATAGAGACTCCTTCCGTACGTAAGACTAATGGCATAATTGAGGTTTCAGAAAATGGAGGTACCTACATTTTTGTATGCCGGAACTATTCTTCTTTTTGGTTTTCCAATGTTTCCGAAGACGGAATTGAAGTCCTTCCTCCATATATGGATGCTGACTACCCTATTGTTTTCAGCGAGAACTTCCGCGCTGAGATACACGGCAACCGAATGACTGTCATTTTCAACGCCAATAAGACTTCTCAGACCAGGCAATTCACCATAGGCGTAACCGCCGGGGACATATTCGACACGTTTAAGTTCAAGCAATTGGGGCAATAAGGAGATCTGAATTCAGCGCCCTCAGCGTTGAAAATTAATGTATGCTTGTTGCCCCATTGGGGCGCTGGGCCAAATAGTATATCATTGCCTTTGTAAGACTTTTGTAACCCCCTAAAGGCTTGATTATCACAAAAACTGGAAAAACACCAGCTGAAGAGGTGGCACTTTGTGCCTTGATGCTAAATTGTCAAGAGACTGCCTGAAAGCCAGCTTTCGCAGATCTCTTTACAACTTATCATCATTCATCCTGAATCACCTCTTCATCTGGCAAAAACACCGTTCCGCTACGCTCCACTGAAAAAAGGCTGCGCGAAGTAGCGTTAACTGCCTGCATTCCCTTAGTTTTTTTAGCGAAGCGGTGTTTTTGCCACGCTGATGGCAGAGTTTCGGAACGAAACCGTGGTATGCTTGACTGCTTTGCGAAAGCTTGCTTTCAGGCAACAGCAGGCAGGCATACCACGTAAGGTCATAGACCTCTGACATCAGCAGTGGTGTTTTTCTTGTTTTTGTAAGATTTGATAGATTTGGACAGATTTGAATGATTTCTCGCCGCAGGCGACTACAACCCGTAGCAAGCCATGGGAGTGCCACTGAGTGGCAGAAATCTTACAAATCTATTCAAATCATACAAATATGATCTAATCTAACATGAGTATCTTTAGCGTCACGTTCAGCATTTTATCTTTCAACGCAGAGGCGCCGAGGCGCAGAGGCTCTGGAGATAAGAAGAGGACGCGAAGGCATAGCCATTGACGCTCTCGCGTGAGGACGCAGGGGCGCACGAACGGCGCAAGCGCCAGGCTTCGTGCTCTCCAGAGCTCGCAGAGAATTTCCCAGCCGGATGGCCTCTTCCCCTCCGTCGCCAGAGGAGTTCTGGCTCCCCTCATCGGGCACGGATGGCCCAAGGGCAATCCTCTAAAGGCCCTCTTCGCCCCCTAATCACAGCCTCGCGAAGCGCTGTGATTATCCGCGAACTCACCGAAGGTCAGCTGCAATGAACTCCAAAACCTCAAAAAACTTCGCGCCTCGGCGCCTCTGCGTTGAAAATTAATAAATGCTTGTTGCCCCATTGGGGCGCTGGGCCAAATAGTATATCATTGCCTTTGTAAGACTTTTGTAACCCTCTAAAGGCTTGATTATCACAAAAACAGGAAAAACACCAGCTGAAGAGGTGGCACTTTGTGCCTTGATGCTAAATTGTCATGAGACTGCCTGAAAGCCAGCTTTCGCAGATCTCTTTACAACTTATCATCATTCATTCTGAATCACCTCTTCATCTGGCAAAAACACCGTTCCGCTACGCTCCACTGAAAAAAGGCTGCGCGAAGTAGCGTTAACTGCCTGCATTCCCTTAGTTTTTTTAGCGAAGCGGTGTTTTTGCCGATGGGATGTCTGAAGTTCTTGACCTTGGTCTGGAACTGGTTGACAGGCTGATGTGGATGTGAAAACTCGTTTTCAAACGGACACAGCTGACTGCCAACCCAATCAGGTGTCGAAGACAACAGATTCAGATATCCCAGAGGTGTTTTTCTTGTTTTTGTAAGATTTGATAGATTTGGACAGATTTGAATGATTTCTCGCCGCAGGCGACTCTAACCCGTAGCAATCCATGGGAGTGCCACTGCGTGGCAGAAATCCCACGTTCGGCTGAGCTCTCGATGTCAGCGCAAAGTTGCGCCCACATCTTTCACCCATGCCGATTCCCTGTTTCTTATGGCTCGGGTGAGGCCGTTAAGGTTAAGGTTAAGGTTATCGTTAAGGTCAAGGTTAAGGTTCTAACTCCCCACTTCGCGCAGCCATTCGAGCGAAGCGAGGCCCTCTCCCTAACAGGGGAGAGCGGGGAGAGAGGCCCTTAATTCTTAACTCTTAATTCTTAACTACTACTGATAATTAGTGTGGTTTGACCATTTTTTTTTCTTCATTGACGAGAATGCGCGCTTATGTGCAATATAATAGCAGTACATTTGCAGCCGAAATAAAACACATTTGTTTCAGTACTTTACAACCCACGACAAAATAACATTTAACACAAAAAAACGCATGAAAAGAAAACTACTTTTCGCGGCGATTATGATCGCCAGTGCATTGGGCGCAAACCTTTATGCACAAATCTCTGCTGACAAGGTGTATACCATTGCCAACAACAACGATGCCAATATGTTTATGCAGGACAATGGCAACCAAAGAGTAGCATTAGGCAGCAAGAACGACAAATCGTATTGGAAATTTGTTCCAACGGGTAATGCCGATTGCTATTACATCCAAAACGCCGTCACGGGTAAATATATCCAAGGCTATACCGCAACCGAGCAGGAAGTGGCCACTGGCGATACAGGTGTAGAGTATTATGTGAAGGCCGATGCCAGTGGCAGTCTTACTGGCAAGTTCCGTTTTGCCGTGACAAGTCTTGAGAAACATGATTTCTCCGATGGTACTTTAGGTCTTAATTGGAAGAACAACAATACGGTTCAGAGCTTCGCATCGGTAGCCGGTGGCAATCCCCGTTCCGCTTGGACTGTAACCGAGGCCGCTATGCCCGAGGAGCCGGAGGTTTTCACTTTCGATACCAACAAGAAATATTCCATTGTCAACTTTCAGGACAACGCCTATTTCATGAAGGACGGGCGCACGGGATGTGTGCTCGTGGAGACAGGCCTTACCTCCAACGCCCTATGGCAGTTCGAAGCCTCGGGCACCGACAACTGCTACTACGTCCGTAACGCCCTCACCGGCAAGTACATGCAAAGCACGAAGACGAACGAGGATCCTGTGCTCACCGCCGATACGCGCCTGGAGATAATGGTCGTCAACGACCTCGCCAAGGGTCTCGACGTATTTGGCTTCGCCTCCACCGACCAGGACGACCTCTCCTTCAAGGACGACAAAACCTTTGGTGCCAACTGGAATGCCGGTGGCTATGCCCAAGGCTATGCCGTGACGCTCGGCGGGCGTGACCGCTCTTTCTGGAAAGTAGCAGAGGTCCCGACCGTAGATTTCGCTGACGACGTGGACAACACGACCGCCATCACTGACGCTGCAGGCAATGGCAAGAATGCGGTGGTCACACGTTCGATGGCCAAAGATATGTGGAACACCCTCGTAGTGCCTCACGCCATGAACGCTCAAGCCATTACCCGCAACTTCGGTGACGGAGCAAAAGTGGCTGAGCTGACTGATCAGAGCAATGGAAACCTCACATTCTCCACTGTCGATGCCATAGAAGCAGGAAAACCTTACCTGGTGAAGCCTACAATCGATGTGGTGGCCATCATCACGATGAACACCACCGTTGCGAGCGGCCTTACGACGTCTGGCGAAGGTGACTATCAGTTCGTAGGCATTTATGAGCCTACCGTCATCGACACCGACGATTACTTCATGGCTGCCTATAACACGCTCATGAAGAACGGTGCCGGAGGACAGATGAAAGCCTTCAGGGCGTATTTCCAGGCCACCTCAAGCCAGGTTAAGGCACTGGTGGGCTTCAGCGTAGATGAAACAGAAACGGGCATCATCGCCCCCGACGGCACCGTCTACGAAGATACGCGCATTTTCAACCTTGCCGGTCAGCAAGTGAATATGAACAACACACGCAAGGGTATTTACATCATCAACGGAAAGAAATTCATCAAGTGACAACACAAACACATCTTTATATATATGAAAACGAAATATCTAAGCCCCCGACTTCAGGAGATACGCCTGATTCCCGAATCACTCATCGCCAACAGCATCACGAGCGCTACCGTTGATGGTGAAGACCTCAACATCGACAACAGCACCGGTGGCGATGCCTCGTCAGCCTTGATCAAGGGCCAGGGCAGCAACAACAGCTTCTGGGACGACGACTGGAGCCAATATTAACTATACCTATTTAATAAAGATATGAGATCAAGAAACCTCCTACCACTCACTGCCGCGTTGCTTCCCGGCATGGCGGCGGCACAACAGGCCGAACGGCCTAACATCATGCTCATCGTGGTCGATGACATGGGCTACTCGGACCTCGGCTGCTTCGGCGGCGAAATCAACACGCCCAACATCAACGGCCTCGCCGAAAACGGAGTGCGTTTCACCCAGTTCTACAACTGCGGTCGCAGCTGCCCCTCGCGCGGCTCGCTGCTCACCGGCATGTATGCTCAGGAGTGCGGCATCACGGGCATGGGCGTAAGCCTCAACACCCAGTGCGTCACCATCCCCGAGGCTCTGCTCGCCGCAGGCTACCGCACCCGCATGAGCGGCAAGTGGCACCTGTCGCGCACTCAGGCCATCGGCGGCAACAACAGCGCCGAACAGTTGGCATGGCTCTCGCACCAGAACACGTTCGACAACCGTCCCTTCGCACCCGTCGAGACCTATCCCTGCAACCGAGGCTTCGAGGAGCATTGGGGAACCATCTGGGGCGTGTGCAACCACTTCGACCCCTTCTCGCTCGTACACAACGAGGAGGCCATCTACACCGATACCATTCCCGATGATTTCTACTCCACCGACTTCGTCACCCAGAAGGCCATCGACATGCTCGACGACCTCGCCACGCAGGACGACCCCTTCTTCATGTACGTCTCGTTCAACGCCCCCCACTGGCCGCTCCACGCCAAGCCCGGTGACATAGCCAAGTACAAGGGCAAGTACGACGAGGGTTGGGACGTGTTGCGCACCAACCGCTACAAACGCATGGTAGAGCTCGGGCTGGTGGATCCTGCCGAAACGCCCAACGCTCCCAACGAGTCGGGACGCTCGTGGAACAACGAGTCGAACAAAGCCCTGCAAGCGGCTAATATGGAAGTACATGCCGCCATGGTGGATTGCATAGACCAGGGCGTAGGCCGCATCCTCGAAGAGCTGCGCGCCAAGGGCATGTACGATAACACCATCATCATCTTCACGTCCGACAACGGCGCCTCGTCAGAGAACTACACCATCGGCGACTTCGACCGCCACGACCGCACACGCGACGGGCAAAAGGTAGTCCACAACGCCGCAGTGCCGGGCGACGAGCTCACCTACAACTATCTGGAAACAGGTTGGGCAGGTGCCGTCAACACGCCCTTCCGCTACTGGAAGCGCGAATCGTTCCACGGCGGCACGGCAGCCCCCACCATCATCCAGTGGCCCGCAGGCTTCAAAGGCCGGAAGGGCGGCATCGTCAAGGCGCCCTGCCATTTCATCGACGTCATGCCTACATGTCTGGAGCTGGCCGAGGCCTCCTATCCCCGCACTTACAAAGGTCACACCATCCTGCCGCTGGCTCAGGAAGGCCGCAGCCTGATGCCCCTCATCAACGGAGCTACAACCTGGGACGACGAACGTACCCTGTTCTGGGAGCACGAGAGCGGACGTGCAGTGCGCATCGGCAACTGGCGCCTCACCGCCAAATGCGACGGCGGCAGCTGGCAGCTCTTCAACCTCGCCAACGACCTCTCCGAGACTACCGACGTCTCAGCCGCCAACCCCGAGAAGGTCACCCAACTCAAGCAGGCCTACAGGGCTTGGGCCGTGCGCGTAGGACTTGCCTCCAACACCTCCTTCAGCACCACCAAGAGCTACACCATCCTCAACCGCAATGCCGTCAACGGCAACGCATACCTGCAGGACAACGGCAATACCGACAACGTGGTGGCCGTGGCACCTTTGTCCGACAACAGCTACTGGAAGTTCGAGCCCACCGGCAACCCCAACTGCTTCTACGTCAAGAACGCCACGACGGGGCAGTACCTGCAAAGCAGCAAGACGAACCTGCAGGAGGTGAAGCTCAGTCCTACGCCCGTGGAATACTACATCGAGGCCAAATCGGCTGAGGGCGAAGGCATGTACGGCCTCGCCTCCACAGACCAGGCTGTCTATGACTTCACCGGTGGCACCTTCGGTCTCAACTGGAAAAGCAAGGACGACACCGGCCGCCCTTTTGACACCGGCCAGGGCTACGCTGCCGTGGCGGGCACCAACCACCGTTCGTTCTGGAAGATTGTCGAGAAGGAGGAGGCACCCGACGGCCCTTTCGCCCCTGACAAGAAGTACACCTTCACCAACTACCAGGACGGCAACTACTACATGAAGGACGGGCGCACGGGACGTGTGCTCGTCGAGACAGGCCGCACCTCCAACGCCCTCTGGCAGTTCGAGGCCTCGGGCAACGAGAACTGCTTCTATGTCCGCAACGCCCTCACCGGCAAGTACATGCAAAGCACGAAGACGAACGAACAGCCCGTGCTCACCGCCGATACGCCCCTTGAGATTATGGTCGTCAACGACCCCGCCAAGGGTGAGGCCTACTACGCCTTCGCCTCCACCGACCAGGGCGACCTCACCTTTCAGGGCGACCGCACCTTCGGTGCCAACTGGAATGCCGGTGGCTATGCCCAGGGCTTTGCCGTGACGCTCGGCGGGCGTCCGCGCTCCTTTTGGAAGGTGACGGAAGTGGAAACCGTGGACTTCAAGGACAACGCCGACAACACCGCAGCCATCACCGCCGGTGTGGGCGCAGGCAAGAATGCCGTGGTCACACGCGCCATGAAGGCCGGCATGTGGAACACCCTCGTAGTGCCCCACGCCATGAACACCCAGGCCATCATCCGCAACTTCGGCGACGGCGCTCAGGTGGCACGCTTCGAGAGCGAGACCGACGACGGCGTCATCCATTTCGTCAGCGTCAGTGATATCGAAGCCGGCATACCATATCTCGTCATGCCCACCTTCGACGTCGTGAACATCATCACGATGAACACCAACGTAGCCGCAGGCCTCACTGCCGACGAAGGCATCAACTACGATTTCGTAGGTATCTATGCTCCTACCGCCATCGGCGCCAACGACTACTATGTGGCAGCCGACAACAAGCTCAAGCGCAACACCGCAGGCTCCAACATGCAAGCCTTCCGTGCCTATTTCAAGGATAAGACGGCAGGCGTGAAAGCCCTCAGCGCCTTCGATGTCGACGGCATAACCACCGCCATCAGCCTCACAACAGCCCCCACTTCCGTGGGCGAGGGAGCTATCTATAACCTTTCCGGTCAGCGTCTTCGTCATCTGCGCAGGGGCGTGAATATCGTCAACGGGCGTAAGGTATTGGTACAATAATAAATTTAGAAATGTAGAAAATAAGTTTCCTTATTATCTTATTATCTAATTCTCTAATTTTCAGAATATGAAAACTACATATCTCACGCCTTCAATGCAATGGCACCGCATTGACAGCGAGCCGCTGCTCATCACCGTATCAACAGGCAACGCCACACCGCCCATCACCCCTGTCGACGACGATGGCGATGCCTCCGAGGCACTCGTCAAATCCAGCTTCGAACAAAAGGACTGGGATTGGTGATAAGCTAATTCAACAGAAAGGGCCGCGCATCACGCGCAGCCCTTTTCTTTTCAAACAACGAATTATACTAATTATACGAATTCTTTTCAAACCACGCGCTTGGTGCTTGCGACGCTTCTTCGAGCGAAGCGAGTCTGAAGAATTACCGTAATTATCATATATTTCTTTTAAACAACGAATTACACGAATTTTACGAATTGCAGGTCCTCGAGTATCAGCTGATTCCTAACGAATTACACTAATTTGCGACGGCTTCGCAAGCGTCGCGGCTGCGCGAAGAAACAAGAATGTTGAACTGCCTCGTTTACTTTCGACACCTTGCGAAGCGTGTCGCCCTGAAATTCGTAAAATTCGGTTATAATCCTTTCAAAGGACATGAAGAAAAATTCGTTTAATTCGTATAATTCGTTGTTTATAAAAAGTTAATTGTTCTTGAAGTGTCAAGCGTCCCTTTGGGCCGAGCGAAAGAAGTTAAGGAGTTATCGCTTCGCTCGCCCTTCGGGCAGGAGTTAAGACGATACCATCAAGAATAGTCAACGTTAAGGTTAAGGTTCCAACTCCCCACTTCGCGCAGCCATTCGAGCGAAGCGAGGCCCTCTCCCTAACAGGGGAGAGCGGGGAGAGAGGCCCTTAACTCTTAACTAACCCGTTAAGGTTAGAAATAACGGCTGGTTGTCAGCTAATTCAACAGAAAGGGCCGCGCCTCACGCGCAGCCCTTTTTTGTTGTTCCTCACCGCTGCGATGCAGCTCTAACCCCTCACCGCCCGAAGGGCTCTAACCGCTGCGTAGCAGCTAACTCCTTCGGCTTCGCCGAATTTTTTCCCATTTTCTTGCACGCATATTATAATTAATGTGTATCTTTGTGGCCGTAAAACTTAAAACTTCCTCAAAAAACGAATTACAGTATGAAAAGAGTTCTTCTTACGTTAGCACTAGTTATGCCAGCCCTTGTGTCTTATGCCCAGCAAGAAGTTACAATCAAGGCGGGGACCGTCATTCCACTACAATCAGTCAACCAGGTGATGGCCGCTGATGTAACAGAAGGCGAGGTCGTAGATTTCACAGTGGTACAAGATGTGAAAATTAATGGAGTCTGCGCTATTCCTCGCGGCACTTTGGTTAAGGGTAAAGTAACTGAAGCTAGGAAAAGTACAGTTGCCGGCACTAAGGGAAGACTGGTTATTGCCATTAACTATCTGACCCTCCCCAATGGTGACCCTCTATATTTCGCTAATACTGATGTCCGAATATACGGGAAAAACAGGACACCCTTAGCTGTAACATTGGCATTTTTAGCATGGCCTTGTGTTTTTATTCCCGGAACGAAAGCCGTCATGCCTGCTGGATATGAAGTCTTAGCTACAGTTGCCGCAAATACAACATTTGTAGTTGAATAGGTAATATATTCCTTCATTACATCATAGTTATGGCTGTTTCAGACGACAGGAAATATACAAAGGCTTTTGTTCACATGCTTTTAGAAGGTGTAAAGGGCAAAAAACTTGGTGAGGTTGACAAATCTCACCAATTTGCTCGTACTGAAGCAAACGATAAAATAACTGGCATAGCTGGTGATGTAATCGAGCAATCGGTCTTTGGATATAAGCGAGACAGCAAACAAGAATGCGATATAGAGATTGACGGCGTATTAACCGAATTAAAAACAACAGGTGTTAGAGTTCCTAAAGCTGACTTGCCCAAAGTCAGGGGAAAAGTCGGAGAAGCATATAATTTGTATTTAGGTGCCAAAGAAGGTATAAGTATCACTGGCGTAACCTTTGAACCTTGGATTCAGACTGACTTCAACAGCTCTCATTTTTGGGAGAAGTCCGAGCGTCTATTAATCGTGTTCTACGAATATAAATCTTACGAAGCAGTACCAGCATCCGAATATGCAGATTTTCCCATTGTAGATTATTGCTACAATACATTCTCCGAAGAAGAGCGGGCAAAACTCCGTAATGATTGGGAAATAGTGCGTGATTACCTCAATGAAATCTACACTGGGTATCCTACTTTTGGCGAAAGATATGAGAAGCTTGTAGGCTTTACGCATCTTCTCCGCCCCAACCTCCTATTGATTGAATTGGTTCCCGGGTTTAAGAAGAAATCAACTGGTTCTTATCAAAAACCTCGATATCGGCTCAAGCAGACTTTTGTTGATTACATTGTTCGAGGTCATTTTGATAAAAGCCGGGCAGCAACTGAGATATCTTTAAAGGAGTCTTTCTCAAGTTTCGCAGAATTGGATGCTCGTTGTCATGCGTTATCTGTAAAATACAAGGGGAAGACGTTTGCCCAACTGAAAAAAGAATTGGGCGTGGAAGCTGATATTTCAAACAAAAGCTTCGGAGCTCAATGTGTTCTCAAAATGTTTGGGGCCAATTGCAGCAGACTAAATCAGATTTCTGATTTCACGAAAGCTGGCATCATTGCAAAGACCATAACAATCACTCCTACAGGTGGAAGGACGGAAGATATGAAGCTCCATCACATTGACTTTGAAGAATGGGCAGACAAAGACATCGATTTCCAAGATTCAGATGTTTATTCATACTTCTGCGAGCACAGTTTCCTATGCCCTGTTTTTTGTGAGAATGACAGCAAAGATTCCAATAAAACCACGTTTGAAGGTTTTAAGCGTTTTGCATTTGATGAAGGTTTTATAGAGAACGAGGTCAAACGGACTTGGGAAGACTCACGAAACTTGATTCATAAGAAGGAACTGAAATGGGAATTCAAATATGACAATAATGGGAGAAAGAGGAAGAATAAATGTGGCTCATATATAGGCTCTCCTAATTTCCCAAAAAGTGCAGACTATCAGGTCTTCTTCAGAGGTGGTGCTACCGATTCTAGTGATGACGCTAAAACCGAAGTGGTTAATGGGATAAAGATGCTCCCTCAATACTTCTGGTTGAAGGGCTCATTTATTGCAAACAAATTAAAAACTATAGAGTATTTATAATGAAGCAACAACATATAATCCGAGTTGTAGAACTTTTCGCCGGTGTTGGAGGTTTCCGAATCGGCCTTGAAGGTGCATCAGATGCTTATGAAACCATTTGGAACAACCAATGGGAGCCGTCAACTCAGCATCAGGACGCATCGCTCGTTTATCAAGCCCGATTCGGTCGTAAAGGTCATAGTAACAAGGATATCAATCTTGTTCCGACAACCGAAATTCCTGATCATGACTTGCTGGTCGGCGGCTTCCCATGTCAAGACTATTCAGTAGCTGCTACGCTGAGCAAATCTGGAGGCATTGAAGGTAAGAAGGGTGTGCTTTGGTGGCAAATCTATCGCATCCTACAAGAGAAGGGAGACAAACGGCCGCAGTATATTTTCTTCGAGAATGTTGACCGCCTGCTCAATTCACCGGCTAGTCAGCGTGGTCGTGATTTTGCTATCATCCTGGCTTCTTTGGCAGACCTTGGTTATGTTGTTGAATGGCGTATCATCAACGCTGCCGACTATGGCATGCCGCAGCGCAGGCGGAGAACATACATCGTTGGATACTTGAAGAATTCCGTTGTGGCCAAGAAGGTTGAGCGGATGGAAGACTGGGTAGAGTTCGACGGCGTTATGGCAAAGGCTTTTGAGTTCAGGCCTAAGACAAACTCTGTATCTTCTTTCGACATTGAAGGCACAATCAAAGAGGTTTCAGACGGATTCAACAAAGGAAGGAAAGACAGTCCCTTCGGCAATGCAGGAATGATGATGGACCGCCATGTCTATTCCGTAGATGCAGAGCCTGTTTATGATGGCCCACGTCAGACCCTTGGCGGAAACCTGATTGACGAAAAGCTTGTGCCCGAAGACTTCTTCATTTCAGAAGAGGAACTGCCCAGGTGGCAATACGAAAAAGGAGCCAAGAAAATAGAGCGAGTATCCAAGGAAGGATACAAGTACCTGTTCTCCGAAGGAGGAATGGCCTTCCCTGACTACCTTGACCAGCCTTCGCGCACAATCATCACAGGCGAAGGAGGTTCTTCACCCTCGCGTTTCAAACACGTTGTTAAGACGAAGTCAGGACGCTATCGTCGTTTGCTCCCGATTGAGTTGGAGCGTATGAATATGTTCCCCGACAATCACACTCTTCACCCTGAGGTCACAGATGGTCGGCGCGCGTTCCTGATGGGTAATGCGCTTGTTTGCGGAATAGTGGAACAAATAGGCAAGAGCCTATATCAGTTCATCTATGATGAAGCGCCAGTATCTTCCAAACCCATATTCACGGCTCGTGAAGCCAGGCCAATGCTCGACCTTGGGCTCTTTGCAGATGAGGAAAAAGTCCTCGTGGTAAACCGTCCAAAGAAGCAGTATACGTTGGACAAGGCCAAGCACCTCCTGATAGGTGTGGTAAAGAAAGACAACGAGGAGTACTTCCTGAAAGAAGAGCCGAAAAAGATATACTACACAGGCAAGACAAAGACATTCCCATCTACGGTTTCCCTCAACAAACTGTACTACTTTATGCCTTATATAAAGGAGAAGGGAGTGCGTGACCTGTACTTGATTACCGTCGCTCGAATCGGCAACAAGGCAGAAATCCATCCGGAGTCCAAAGATGAGGAACCGCGCTTAGTGTTCGAGCTGGAATATTTGGAGAGCCTTCCTGAATATGAAATGATAACGTTGACCAGATACTGGTACAAAGATACTTTGTTAGGACGGATATTTAGGGATTAATTATAATATGGTCTATGAGCAATTCAGATAATAAATGCAAATGGCACTTCGACAAACAAACTGGAGAAGACCAAGGTCCAGGTGATGCACTAGGACAAAATTTTAAAGGCGAGCCATATGCAGCCCTTGTGCGAGAATCCATCCAAAATTCTTTGGATGTCCCATTGGAAAATGGTTCTCCTGTAAGAGTGGTATATTCTTTTGGGAATATAGATTCGGATAGCCTTGAAGGCTTTTTCGATTTGAAAGATCATATCAAAGGGTGTATGGAGTTTTGGCATGCAAAAGGGGATATCGTTGCAAAATACCAAAAAAAGTTAGAATGCTTTGATAATGGGTTAATAAGCAACATGCCATATCTGAAAGTGTCAGACTATAATACACAAGGTATGGATTATAAGAATGGAGACAACAACTGTCCTTTCTATGCTTTCGTAAGAGCTTCTAAAATTAGTGTAAAAGGCGGTTCGTTCCAAGGTGGAACATATGGTTTTGGCAAGGCTGCCTATTTCCAACTTTCCCCTATTAATACATTGTTCATTTCGACTCAAACGCCTGAGGGAAAAGTTTTCTTCGAAGGAAAATCCGCTTTATGTACACACCTCTATAAACACGAGAAGAAAACTTCCGTAGGTTTCTTTGATAATACTAACGGGGAGAGACCAATTGATAAAGTGAGTGAGATTCCTGAGATGTTTCGTAGGGATGAATCAGGAACGGACTTTTACATCCTTGGATTTAATCCCTCTGACATGGATAGTGCTTTAAAGAAAATGATGCATGAAGTTCTTCGTAGTTTCCACCCCGCTGTAGAAGCTGGAATGCTAGAAGTGGAAATTCGTTCTACAAAAGGCATTATAAATATCACGAAAGAATCCATTAATGATTATATAATTCAAGAATTCCCTGATGAATTAGATAATTCAGGCCAGTACCGCACGTTAAATCCAAGGCCTTATTATGATGCTCTTGTTCATAAAGGAGAAGGAAAAGGTTACGAAGTGTTCGAAGGCGAGAAGGAACACCTTGGGAAAGTGAAGATGTTTATTAAAAAAGTACCAGGTGCTACGGATAAGATTGTATTTATGCGTAGACCAAGAATGCTTGTATATGCACAAAAGGCACAATCCAGTTTGGGCTTCTATGGTGTCTTTATTTGCGATGACAAAAATGGGGATATTTTACTGAGTAAATTGGAGAACTCTTCACATAGCAAATGGTCTAGAGATTTCTATAGAGATGAAATAACCAGTGACTGTATACAAGAAGGCGTCGATGCAATGAATGAATTGAAAGAATTCTGTGATGAGTGTATTGCTAAGATTGCTGGTGAAAATCCAAATAATGAACTATCTATACCTGGCCTTGAAGATTTATTATATGTTCCAGATTCCTTATTAGATGATGATAGACAATCTGTATTGGGAAAGCCTATTGACAATAATGACGAAGAAAACGGATCACCTACTACTTCAACAGAAAAAATAGATGTAGACAACAAACAAAAGGACCCTTTACCTATTGGTACAATTATGGTCGAAGCCCCAGGCAAAGCAAAGAGCTCGCCTACAGGAAAAACCACAGCAGGCACTGGCCATGGAAAAGGGAAACGCCAAGGAGGTAAAGAGCCTGCACCAGGTGTTGATGTTGATATTACAGATATTGATGAGACAAAGGGAAAGCACTTCGTTCCAATGAATGTCCCAGTCCGTGTTTTCGCCCAGAATATTGATGGCACTATTTACCATATAGTAATTATTCATTCCGACCGAGAAGTCGAAAACGGAAAAATGGAATTAATTGTTTGTGGTGAACAATATGATATGCAAATAAAGGTGGTAGATACTGACAATGGAAAGCCGAAAGAGAATACAATAACAAACATGGCTTTTGGCAATGAAGTGGTCAAGGTAAGAATCCGATTTGCAGATAACATGCCTCACACAGTTCAAACGAAATTGTATTATGAAGAATAAAGATGTCAGTTTTCCGCACCCTGTTCTTGGTATTGGTGATGCTGTTTCTCCAATGCCTTCAGTTGTGCCTCAGATCAGAGAAGAAGGTGATGATTTAGTCGTTACTATTACTCTTCTGATGCAGAATGAAGACATTATGAAGCTTATTCATGACGAATATGCAACCTTCGCATGTGAAATTGATTGTCCTTCCACTTTTTATAGACGAATCCTTTATCCGAAAGAAACGACCTTTGACGTTAGGATTAATCGTAAAGAGATTGCGAGGAGGGTAACTATTGAATGCACTGTTACTGCCTTAAAGAGTATCAAGAATTATTCAAATAGTCAATTCCATCCTGATTATACAGGCTTTTCATTTAACCTTGAACCTGGAGATTTACTCGCCTTTATTGGAAAAATGCATTACGATGCAGATATCAAATATGATAAGCTCCAATCTGCTGGCTCGTTTATGACAATTGTTCCAGGGCACGATGAAAAGAACACAGTATACTATTTACGAAGTTCTAAAATTGAAATCCAACTGCCAAAAGAATTATACGAAGATTATAAGGTCAGTTTTAATGGTCCGGGGAAACATGTAAATATTTTCCACTCTTCAATAGTTTTGAATGCTCTTGTTTATGCTTTATTAAACTATGATGACGAACAGTACGGGAATACTTTGTGGGCAAGGACATTAAAATACAGGATTGAACTGGAACCGCGTCTAAGAAAATTTGATGATGTATTGGAAAACAAAGATCCAATAAAGATATTGGAATTCGCTCAAGCTCTCTTGGATAATCCATACAAAAAGTTGCTTCAGTCAATGCATGATATTATAGATTCTGATACTTCACAACAAGGATACTAATATGGCACTTCAGAAAACATTTAAGGAGTCTTATGCCAATCGCTTACAATATGAAGCCAAACATGGTATAAGTATTGAAAGGTATTCAAAGCCGGAGTTCACATATGATAAAGGACAAGTTCTTATTATCCCAACTTTAGAACAACCTAAGGGATTGCTAGAAAGAATGGATGCCAAGGATGATTTGAAATCTGCAAAAGCTCTTTATGAGGCTTATGTAAAGTTGACTCCATTACAAGCTTCAGATGAGAGCTTTTGGACTTATCTCACTCACGCAGACTTGTTCCCATACGTTCAGCAACGCAATAATGCTGTATTGGAAGAAGGTTTCAATGACGCAAAGTATATTGATAACTATTTCTTTCATGGGAATGGTGGTTTGATATATCATCCCTTGGCAGGATTATGGTGGGATGTTCATTGCACGATAGACAATGACTCCGTCTATCCATACAAGTATACTGATTATTTGTTTAGAGACTACGGTTTACGAGTTACTTATATGGGCCGATATGCCTTGTTCAGACATAAAGAGCAGGTATTTGGAATCCTTCAGTTTTTGATGGACAACGAAGATGTAGCAAGTGAACACTTCCGACAAAGGTCAAGGTGGATATCTCAATATTTTAATAAAGTCGGAGCTGTAAAGCAACTCCGAAGTTTGAGCCGCGATTTCTTCTATTCAGAGCTTGAGCGTCTTAAAGATGTCATTCTTCGTATAAAGACTGACGAGGATGTGAAGAATGATTCTCTAACTGCAGATAAAACTGTTAGTCTAGTACAAGACGCTGAAGTAAAAGAGAGCCCAACCGAGGTTAAAGAAAGCGTAGAGAGTTTTGAATCAACCTTACCATCTGATACTTATATCATAAGGAACAGTGGTTGGGGGTGTTGCCTAATTAATTCCAATAGGCATGTAGTTTACTCGTCTTCTGGCAAAATCGCAAATGTAAGTGGATTATACTTTAGGGTTAATTATACATATTCACGAATTACCATGACGTTAATTGAAAAACAAAGTAATGATGAATATGTTGCTAGAAAGGACGTATTATCTGCTAAGTATCAATCACAACTCTATAAGTTATTAGATCCAAAATCATATATAGAACAATTAGAAGAAATAAAACCTTCAAAGAATAATCCTGAAGAATTTGTAATTAAAGTCTCAGGTGTATGGTTTGACCACGCGGGTAATAAAGTTGAGGCCTTAAACCATCAATCTTTTCCATTATATTGTGAGAGGATTGCTAACATAAAGCAGGCTAAAATTCATGGGGAGATTATTCTGGCTAAACCTGTATTGCTTTTAGCTTTATTAGACGGAGTCAGGGAAATGTTGTTCAGAAATAACCGCTTCGTGTTGAACGAATGGCTGAAGAAACATTATGAATCACTGATGCGCAAGTATACGAAACAGTCCATCTTTGATAATATAACACCTATCAACAATCCCTTCTGGCACTTGCAGAGCGATGGCTTTTGGCATTTGCACTATAATGGTGCACAACCTACAATTATTAATACTCCGTCAGTGCGATGGCTGGAAGATAACGTCAACTATGCATCGTTTGACGATGATCTGTGGACTCTTCTTCAGGACAGAACCTCACGTCAACAACTTCGCGAGTTCATTGTTGAACACAAACTTCCGAAAGTAAAATAGTTCTTCAGTCCTTTTGAATTTCTATCATTTCCCCGAAGCGTTTCATTATGAGTCGCTTCGCTTTTTTTGTGGTGTTTTCGTCCTAAAAAGTCACCTAAATTCGTTAAGTGCTAATAGTCAAAGGGTTTGACTTTAGGGCGAAAAAAAGTTGGAAAAAAAAACTTAATCTTTATTCTTTAATCCGTAATCTTTTGCTACCTTTGTAGCCGCAACGCCTTAAAGCGACAAGTCTTAAAAACAACTGATTTACTACCTGAAAATGGACTCTATCTTCCTGCGAATCAATAGTATGACTCACCACGCCATAGCGGCGCGGCGCGAGGAGTTCGTGGCACAAGCTGCGGGCTTGAATGTGACACTGGCGGCCCAGCCGAGCCCGCATGACGTGCGGTGTGTAGGGGCCTTTGTAAATGCTCTGCGCATCGGCAATGTGCGGAGCGATGATGTGATGATGGCGCAACGCATGCTGATGGCCTCGGGGTGCGGCACGGTGACGGGCAGAATTGCGAAAGCTTCGGACTACGAACTGCTCGCGGACTTCGGCCCTCGGCCCTTGGCGAGCGAGGAGGAGGTGGAGCGCGCCCTGCCGCTGGGGCTGGGCACATGGACTACTTCGGTGGCTCCGTTCGCGCTTTCGGTGGCTTTGCCGCTGGAGGTGGAGACGATGCAGAAGCTGTTCTGGCATTACTTCCACTCGGGCAGGGTGGAGGCCGTGGTTGACGTAGTGGACAGGCTCTTCGATATCATGCGCTACGACCTCTCGGGTGATATGCAGGCGCAGCGGCTGATGATGTTCAATGCGCTGACCGAAGCCGATGACGAACGGCTGCAGCGCGCTGCCGAACGCCTCTCGGAGGCGAGTCAGCGCATGGGCGGCGACCATCAGATGGACGAGGTGGGACGATGGCTGCACAATGAGCTGACGAAGACGTTCGAGGCGGACCTGCTGCTGTCCGACACGCCCATCGAGGTGACGCGCGCCCAGGTGGTGAAGGAGGCGCAGGCGCTGCCGGGCAAGCTCTACCGCCTGTGGCAGACGAACGTGGGTGCCTTCGCGCGAGTGATTTATGGTATGCGCCTGCCGCGCGCAGATATGCGACGCGTGATGGCGTGCCTGGTATGGCTGGAGCTGACGCCGGAGGAGGAAGAGCCCGAGGAAGTGGCCAAGCCTGCTACGGAGGAGGCCGACGGCGCCCCGATGCCTGTACGAAAGGGCTTCACCGACGAGCAGGTGGCGCGGGCCATTGAGGCTATCTGCGGCGAGGGCAGGCCTCTGGACACGAAGAAAAAATGGGCGGCGGTGTATTGGTATCTGCGCTGGCAGTGCAACTACCCTGTGAAGGGCTCGGAGTTTTGCGAACGGATTGCCAGCCTGCCGTTTACGAAGAAACTGGACCCTGAATGCTGCTATAATAATATACGAAAGTTGGTGACTCTGTCGTTTATGAATCAGGATGCGCGACAGCTGGATAGCGTGAAACCAAGCCGCAGCGATGAGGCCGATTTCAGGCAGTGCCGGGCTGTAGTACGGTCGCTGGCTGAAGCGTTGGCAAAACTTAATTAGGGCGATTACCAAAACTTTACCAAAACATTACCAAAACATTACCAAAACATTACCAAAACGTTACCAACCGTTACCAATCGGTACCCTCCATTACCAATCTAATTACCAATCTGATTACCAATCCATTACCAAACCATTACCAAAACGTTCCACTCCTTGTGGGACGTTTTTTTGTTGTCTACCTTTGCACTGCATTTGAGGATGCATCGCGAGTGAAGGCTGCGGCTCAGCATAGCTCGAGCGGGCTCGGCTCTGCATTCACCTTGCGCTTCACTTGCACGTCCGGACATAAGTGCCTTTACGTGCGGTCGTAAACCGGTATACGTCCGTATGTGGAAGGCTTTACGTACTAACATTAACTAACTAATCATTTATGAACGAAAGAGAAATTCTATTGAAAATCAAGGCTCTCACCGAGAGCAATGCCGACCTGATTGCCGAGAACACGAATGTGGCGAAGATGGTTGACGACATCCAGTCCATCGCGAAGCAGGACGACGGCGCTTTCTGCAATCGCGATTCGTTCCAGACGTTGTGCAAAGAGGCTACCAGTGGGCTGCACCCTCTAAAGGTGCACCAACTTTCAGCCAATGCAAAACACCTGTATGAAACGCTTCTCGTCCTCAGCGAGATGCCTGGATGGGAGGAGTATCTGAACAACATCATCAGCCGAAACACGGCTGAAATGGGCAAAAACACTTCGACAATGAAAGAGCTGTGGGAACGAGTGGACTTAACTACTATGTATAGTTGAGGGCATGAAAAAATTTCACAGCGAAGAACCTAAAGGGCTCCACTTAGAGTGGGTGCCCTTGTGGGAGGGAAAACTGAAGTACTGCCCCGATGACCTGAAGAAAGATGTGCCGCTGCGGTTCTGGCACTGCTACTATCATAAAAGATTGAAGCGGTGGGTGTGCAATGAGGTGAATCCAAGTGTCGTTTGGACCAATAGCTATAGAGGCAAGTATCGAAGAAGGCTTCACTTCAAACACCATGGTAAGCAAATTGATGTTTACTGCTCCTACCTGACGGTAAAAACCATCTTCGCCTTCGAGCCGCAAGACCGACGCAGGAACGTGGTGATGCACCTGAACGACCACCAAATGGACGACCGACCTTCGAACCTCGAATGGGGCACGCAGAAAGAGAATCTGGCCATGAGCCGCAAATACAAGGAGATGAACAGATTGAATAATAGTGAAAAACAACGCGTTGCCCAGGCTCGCCAAAAGCGCATCGACAAACTGCGTCTGCATGTGATAGCCGCGTTGGGCCCCGATGCCACGCGCAAGCAAGTAGAGGTACAGGTAACTCAGCTGTTGGACGAGAACGAAGATAATCTGGATGAGTTCCTGGCTCGTTTCGATGAGAAAGGAGGTGCGGATGAGGCGTAAGGAGCTGAACGAAATGCTGAAGCAATACCGCGTCGAGATCCTCTTCAGGAGGCACACGTCAAAGGAGAAGTTCAAGAGCACAGTGGTGACGCGACGCCGCAAGTTCATGCCTAAGGAGCTGTGGCGACGGGTAAAGAAGGATATGTCGGCAGCACCCTACGTGGGTATGTACGACATCATCAACAGCCTGTGGCTCGTGCTGAAATGGAACGAGATCTATCATTTTAACGTATTCAAAAACAAGAAAGAATTTAACGACTATGTGGAAAAGAGAAAAGCTGCTGCAGTCAGTGCCGAAACTACGTCAGACGATGAGTGAAGGCTTTGCCCGCATCCTGTTCGTGAAGACCAAAGGTCCTATGGTTATCCGTGAGGCTATCGCCACAACGAACCTAAAATACGTTCCACTGGACCAAATGCCAAAAGGGACAGGCAAACCGCGCAAGCCACACCTCATCACGTTCTTTGAGTACAACTACGACGGCACACCGCACGGCTGGCGCTGTTTCTCAAAGTATGGCCTTATCGGATGGTGCGACTTCGTTCCAATTGAAGGCGTGGAAAGCTATCCGGAGCCGATTGCATATGAAGAAGAACCCATCCCTGAGGATGAATAGACAATCAGACTCACCCTTTCTTTCCGAGAGGAAGGGTGAGTCAACACCAAAACAATTCAACTAATCAATTAACCCAGACTCCATCACCCCTAAATGCAATGAGTCCTCCCCCTTTGAGGGGGAGTTAGAGAGGGGCTAAACTATGATATACAAACCACAACCTGAAACAACTATTGACCTGTACACTTCTGTCGTCAAAACAGCACAGGAAAAAGGACTCAATGATATTGACCTTTTCAACCTCGGCACAATGCTTGTTGGTGCATCGCTCGTCAACTGGAACGACGCCCATGTGCAGCGACAGCTCAACTACTTCCCCCAACACGTTAAGGGATTCATCAACATTCTGAAACAAGGATACATCGCAACAAATGGAAAATCAAACTGAAGAAACGAAGAAGGTGGAACATATTACCTTCAGCGGCGTTTGCTTGCAAGGCAAGGCAAAAGGCACGAGAATTATCGGTTTCGGCTATTACCGCAAAGGCGACAAGCACTATGTTCATGGCAGCGACATCATCCCTGGCGGCATTTTCGACCACGACGGATGGCACCTAATAGACCCCGAAACGTTGTCGGTTGTGGTAGCCAAATATTGAGCAGAAAAAAAAGTTAGATTCAAAGAGAAAAAAGAAAAGTATGCAAAAGAAAAATAGAGAAAAAGCGGCGGCGGCAGCCGCTAACACGCGCGAGGGAAACATCGACTTCGACGATGAAGAATTAGATGACGACCTCAACTGCGAAAGCTGTCCATATACCACGCAGTGTGCTCACGGCAAGATCAGATTTTGTGTCGTAAGGGAATCGTCAAAGCAGGATGTTGATTGGTTCGTCTCGTTCTGGAATGAACAACGCCAAGTCTATGGAGCACGTTTGAGAAAACTGATATTAATCTCAGGCAAGCAAAAAGGCATGCTTCGTCGACGACAGGCTCGCTACGGCAAAGAAGCAATGCGAGAGTTTGTTATTAACCTGATGAAAAGTGATTTCGCAAATTGCAGAGATGGACAACAACATCCTTCGTCCTTGAGCTTCTATCTTGACAAGATGCGTTTTCCCCTTGTTGTTCAAGGAAGATACAATGACCTCGAACCTGAAGACCGACCGCTCACCGAGGACGAGAAGCGGAAGCAAGCCGAGGAAGAGCGGCAACGCGAAGCCGAGGAACGCAGACGCAAGAACCTCGAAATTGACCAGCAGATCAGGGAGGAGCAGCGCAGAGCGCGTGAAGAAGCTCACGCCAACCGCGCAACGCCCGAACAGCTGGAAGAAATCTTCAAGAACTTTAGGTTGCCGCCGCTGAAGAACGGCCTCTCCCCCAACCCCTCCCCTGTAAGGGAGGGGAGCTCAGATCCTCGAGATTGCCCCTCCCCCAACCCCTCCCCTGTTAGGGAGGGGAGCCCAAATCCAACGAGGAACTAACTAATTAACAATTAACTAACAAACAGGCCAATCCCTTCTCCCCTCCCTAACAGGGGAGGGGTCGGGGGAGGGGCCACCTGATTGCTTATGAAACTATCCGAATTAACACTGGAAATGATTAAGGCCGCAGGCCACAAGGCCATCTTCATGCACTACGACGCATCAGACTGCGAGCGGCTGGTCAACACCGACTGGGGGCTGGCACAAGTAAAAGATATGCTGATGGCCAAGTGGGGCGACGTCGACATCATGTTGAACCCGGCAGGCTGCAAATGTCACGAAGCATTCATCATCAACGACGAGAAATGGAAGGCCGACCACGAGGCCTACATGAAAGAAAAGGCCGAGCTGGTAGCAAGATGGGGGTGTGAGTAGTTGGCCCCTCCCCCGACCCCTCCCCTGTTAGGGAGGGGAGATAGGGTGAGAGCCAGCTACGCTGGCGGTGAGGGGTGAGAGCGCCTTCGGCGCGGTGAGGCAATCCTAACCGCTAACCATGGCGCCAGCCATCTAACCGCCGCTAAGCAGTAGCCCTCCATAGGGTGCGCAAAACCGCAAAATGGGTATTGCATAGTTCAAAAAAAGGTTGTACCTTTGCAGCGCATTTGAGAAAGTAGTGTTCACCTTCAAGGCAATGTGCTTTTGTGCCAAAGGCCACGGCGCAGTGAGCGAATAGACGTAGTCGCGAATACGGATTGACGCTCATCACAAGTTCCAGAACCGAAAAGGCAACGCTCTTATCAGATTGCACAACACAAACACAACCTTAACCAACCCTTAAAACCTTAAATTAAAACTATGAAACCTATTCAGTACAGCGTAACTTTGCGCCCCAACCCCCAGAAGCCCGAAGAGGCTAAGAAGGCTTATGCCACCATCCAGCTCACCGGCAACGTCGACATCAACGAGCTGGCCGCCCACATCATCGACCACGGCTCGGTGTTCTCCAAGGGCACCATCGTCGGCGTACTCACCGACCTCGTCATCTGCACCAAGGAGCTTATCCGTCAGGGCTATAAGGTCAGCTTCGGCGACCTCGGCTCGTTCGAGCCCAGCCTCAGCAGCACTGGCGCCAAGACCAAGGACGAGTTCACCGACGCCAACATCAAGGAGATCCGCGTGAACTTCAACATCGGTGACGGCCTGCTCAACCTCCGCCGCAACGCCACTCTCCAGCGCACCTCCACTCGTGCCGCTCAGGCTGCTGCCCTCAAGGCTGAGAACGAAGGCAAGACCGTGGCCGACTGGACTCCCGAGGTGGAGGAAGGCGACGAACCTTAATGAAAGGAGGTGGTAAATGAAGGAAAGTACCAAGCGAACCATCAAGACAGTACTGCAGTTCGTGGTGACAGTCATCACGGCACTGCTTACCACCCTGGGCGCCCATGCCGCCAACCTGGTCCAATGAACGAACTTAGATTCGACATCCTACTCTTTGCCCTTCTCTGCACCCTCGGGTGCGGAGAGGGCTTTACTAACTTAACAGATTACATTAACCTTAAAGAAATTCCGAATGAATACACAAAACACACAACAAGATTCCAGCCTATATCTGTCGCCACACTTTCGCCTCGCGGAGTTCACGCAGAGTTCCACGGCGCGCCGATTAGGCATCAAGAACGAGGTAAACAGCCAGCATCTGGCCAACCTCACAAACCTCTGCCGCTATGTCCTCGAACCTTTGAGGAAGCGTTTTGGGCAGCCCATATACGTCAACAGCGGCTACCGCTCTCAGGAACTAAATCGCGCCGTTGGAGGCGCTGTTAAGAGTTATCATCTCTACGGCCGTGCGGCTGACATCAGAGCCGCCAACCTCAGCGACAACAACACGCTCTACGCATTAATCAAGGAACTGCGCCTGCCTGTGCACGAATTGCTCAAGGAGCAGGTCATCAAGGGAATTCCCACGTGGATTCATGTGGCGATATAAACCTAAGCTGCTTCGCAGCGGTGAGAGCCCTTCAGGCGGTGAGGGTTATAGCTGCTCCGCAGCGGTGAGAATATTAGATTTTGGGAATAAATGTTTAAAGGAAGATTGAGTCATTCATGTTGTTTTTCATTTGTTAGTTTAAGAAGAAAGGGCTGCGCTGTGAAGCGCGGCCCTTTTTGTGTTATGCTGCTGCCCCGTTGGGGCGTTGGTGTCAAATTGTATATTGTTTCCTTTTTTTCGCTCCGTATTACTTCGTCTTCAGGCGCAGGATGGTGAGCGAGAAGGGTTGGACGGGGATGACGATGGTGCTGGAGGGCTCGCTGATACGGACGGGATATTCCTCGGGCGAGACATTGAGCTGCGCGCGCATGGAGTTCTCGTCGGTGCCGCTCTCGGAGGCGAGGATGATGGCCCGGCCCTGGGTGGCGGTGGCGCTGCCCAGCTTGATAGCGGTCGTCTGACGCTCGCGCGTGGGATTGACGAGCTTGACAATCATCTCGTTGGTGCGCTCGTCGAAGGTGGCGTTGGCGTAGAGGCTCTGACGCTCGGGCAGGGTGATCTCGTGGACGAGCTCGCCGTCGAGGAGGCAGCGGGCAGAGGTGCCCTTGACCTGAATCTCGACATTGTACCAGCGGCCGTCCTCGAGGTGACCTTGAGTAGCGGCGAGGGTGTTCTTGCCGCCGTCAGCCATGTGCTCAACGGCATGCTGACCGTTGCCCCAGCCGCCGAGGTTCCACCACAGCATGTTCTGACCGTCCTCGGCACCGAAGGCGACGATGAAGCCCTCGTTGCCCTCGAGGCGACGACCTTGGACGCGGACGGTGTAGTTGTCCGGCAGGACGGTGGTGTTGAGGATGACGGAGCCCTCGGCACGCTGGTTCTGCTGCTGCAGTACGCCGCCCCCGAATGCCCATTGGCTCTGCGTGCGACGTCGCGCATCAGCCTCGCCGCCGAAGGTGCGCCACTGGCCGTTGTCGGCAGCGAAATCGTCCTTGAGGATGACCTTGCCCGACTCGTCGACAACCTCGAGGTTGCGGAACTCAGCCTTGGTGCCCCAGGTGGTGAAGCCCACGTGGTGACCGATGGTGGCGGCGAGCGTGTTGCCCGACACTTGCACGGGCACTACGCGCGTACCTATATTATTAGCCATAAGCTTCTGGACGTGGTAGGAAGGTGTGCCGAAGCTCTCGGCGGCGTTGAAGCGAATCATGTCGGGACGCCAGGCGGGGTTGTGCTCGTTGACGAAGATGGGGGCGTAGGAACCCATGACGACGATGTCGGAGTTGCGCTCCAGGCCCTGCATATAAACAGCCTCGCCGAGGGCGGCGGTGAGATGGCCGTTGACACCGAAGCCCTGCGTGACGGCATATTCACCGACGTAGATCTTGGGGCCGTGGCGGTCGTAGCTGTCGTACTTGTTGAAGTTGTTCTCGAACCACGAGGGCGAGCGGTAGTAGTGCTCGTCGAGGATGTCGACGGGGTGCTGGCTGCGCCACGATGGTTCGTCGGTGCCCCAAGACTCCACGTTGCCGATGATTTCGACCTCGGGGTACTTGGCCTTGATAGCCTTATAGAACTGGATGTAGCGCTCGAAGTAGTGGTCGCTCTGGTCGCGGTTGCTGTCGAAGTAGAAGTTGGCATTCTCGTTGCCCACTTCGAGGAGGCGCAGGTTGAAGGGCTCGGGGTGACCGTTCTTAGCGCGCTCGGCACCCCACTTGGTGGTCTTGGCGTCGCCGTTGGCATATTCGATGGCGTCGAGCGCCTCCTGGATATATTCCTCGATCTGGTCGTAGGGCTGCAGCCATCCGTGGCCGATACCCACGTTGACGACGAACAAGGGTTCAGCGCCGAGATCCTCGGAGAGCTGCAACATCTCGTGGTAGCCGAAGCCGTCGGTGATGTTGTAGCCCCAGTTGACGCTGAGGTGTCCGGGCCGCTGTTCGATGGGTCCCACTGTGTTCTTCCATTCGAAGCGGTTGTGGAGGTTGTTGCGCGGCGTGGTCTGGCCTTCGACATAGCAGCCGCCGGGGAAGCGCATGAACTTGGGGTGCAACGCCTCGAGCAGTTCGGCGAGGTCGATGCGGCAGCCGTTGGGGCGCCCTTTGTAGGTGGGCGGGAAGAGGCTTACGACATCGAGGGTGAAGGTGCCGGGCTGCGAGAAGGCGAGCGTCATGCAGCCCTCGGGGTCGGAACCCGTGGCGCGTATGCTGACGCCCTCGACCTTGGTCCACTTGCCTGCCTTGAGCTTCAGCGGCACGGCGGTCTGTCCGAGGTTGCTGCCGTCGCGGCCGTTGAGCGCGACAATAAGATTGCCCTTGTAGGCGGCATCCGCCTTCACCCACGCGGAGAAGGTGTAGGTGGTCTGCTGGCGGAAAGCCATGCCCCAGTAGCCCTCGTTCTGCACGCCGCCGGCGGGGGAGGGCACGGTGAGGCGGAGGGCATGTGCCTGGCGGTCGTTGAGGAGGCCGGCGGTGGTGAGCTCAGCCCCGGCACCGCCTATCGCCCGCCAGTGTACGGGCTGGCTGTTGTCGTCCTCGAAGGAGCGGTTCTGCACGAGTTCGGCATAGAGTCCGCCGTCGCCGGCGTGGTTGATTTCCTCGAAGAAGATACCGTAGAGGCGAGGGCTGACGGTGGCGCCCATGTGGGCTGCGTCGACGTCGACCTTGACCTGTGCGCTGCCGGCAGCGGCGACAAAAACCGCGGAGGCACATAACGCACGCAAGAGATTAAAATGTGTCATAATAGTAGATAATAATTGGTTGTTTTTTCAGTGATTCGCCTACAAAAGTAATGTAAAGGAGCGTCTCACGCAAATTATTTGACAATTTTCTTGTTTCTCTGCGCAAAAAGGCGTATCTTTGCTCGCTGAAAACCGAATTTAGGATGCCCGATATATATACTTCACAAATCGATAACAACGGCACGGCCGAAGAACAGCTACGCCAATGGTGGCAGCAGAAGTTCGAGGAGCCGGTGCCGGAGGATGCCAAGGCATGGCTGCGCTCGCTGCTGCGTCGCGAGATAAGCCGGGCGCGCATCGACGACCAGCGCCTCGATGATGCGGCGCTGCAGCGTCTGCACGACAGCCGCCGACTGGCGCAGACCAAGCTCGAAAACGTGGAGGCCTCGATAGCTGCGCTGCGCAAGCAGATGGAGCAACTGCACCGGTTCGTGGACATCAACACCGAGCTCGAGGAGCAGAAGGCACGGCTCTACGACGCCAACAAGCAGCAGGCTGCTTTCCTGGCGGAGCAACGCCAGCTGGAGCGCTTCGAGGAGTTTGAGTCGATAAACGGAACATTCCAACGTATCTACGTCCTGGGCAAGACGGTGGCAGAGGCCCGCAAGTCTATAGGCCAGCTGACCATAAGCCACGACGAGGCGAACCGCCGCACCATAGAGGCGGAGAAGCGCGTGGTGATGGAGGAGGCCAAGATGCGCGAGGCCGAGGACACCACGGTGCAGGCCGCCATGACTATGTCGCAGGCCGAGCGCCTGATAGCCCAGGCGGAGTGCGCCGAGGAGGAACACCGCCTCAACGAGCAGGACCTGCAGCAGTTGCGCGAGCGACTCGCGATGCTGCAGAAAGAGTTGCAGGAGACGGTCTCGGATGCCGAGGCAGCCGCCAAGTCCACGGCAGCGCTGCAACTGCGGCGCCAGGCACTGGAGCCCCACCGAAGCATGCTGGCACAGGTGAGCGGCGTGAAGACACGCCTGGACCAGCTGAACCAGACTCACGAGTTGCGCGAGACGCTGACGAACCAACTGCAACACGCCACCGAGCAGCAGAACGAACGCAACGAGCAGCTGGGGCGCCTCTTCTCGGAGAACCAAGCCCTGCAGGCGGAGATAACCAAGAAGAAAGAGGAGGTGGACGGCCACCGGCGCAACATAGCGGGGCAGGACAGCTACACCATGCAGCGCCGCGCCCTCGAACTGCGCAGCCGTAAGCTCATGCTCGAGACGGGCTTCTCGCTCTGGCGCAGCATAGCCCAGGGCTACGACCTCATAGAGGCGAAGACACAGCTCATCACGCAGCTGCGTCTGCACATAGACCACGTGAACCAAAACATAGATACGCTGACCGAACAGGTACGGCGCGACGAGCAGCAGCTGCAGCAGAAGCAGTACCACCTGACGCTCTCGAAGAGTCAGAACGTGATAGAGCTCAGAGCCGACCTCGAGGAAGGCACGCCCTGCACGGTGTGCGGAGCCACACATCACCCCTGGCAAGGCGAGGGCGTGATAGAGCAGGGCACGCTGATAGCGTCGCTCAAGAACGAAGTGGATACGCTGACGCAGGACCTAACTGCCAAGCAACGCGAACTGCGAGAGCAGACCGACGACCTCATAGCCTCGCGGAGCCGTCTGAAGGTGGAGGCCGAGAACCTGGAAACGCTGACAGCCCGCCAGCGTAAGGACACCGACGAATGGCAGACGTTTGCCAAGCTGGACCGCTCGTTCGTGGAGTGCTCGCTATCGACCAACCGCGAAGCACGCACCACGCTGATACAGCAGCTCATCGACAAGACCACGGTGGACGCCGAACAGGCAGAGCGCGAGCTTGACGCCTTCACCTTCCACCTGGACTCGATAGCGTCGATAGGCGAGGAGATACAAAAGAAACAACAGTATGCTGCAGAACTGGCCATTCAGCTCAACGAGGTGAATACCGCCTGTCAGGTGCTGGCGAGGGAAACGGAAACGCTGAACCAACGCCTCACCACTACCACGCAGCTGTTCAGCCGACAATACGAAAGCCTGTCGGCATCCATCACCATACCCGACTGGTACCGCAGCTGGCGCGAGTCGCACGAAAGCCTGAAGCTGCGCATACAGTCGATGGCCGACGAATGGCAGACGCTCTCGGCCGACATAGAACAGGGCGAGACGAGATGCAAGGTATACGCCACTGCCGAAGAGCTGCTAAAGAGGAGCATAGCGCAGGCACAAGCCGACGTGCTGCTGTGCGAAGGCATAGCCACACGCACCAGCGACCTGGCGGAAAAAGCATATACCGCCCTGCACAAACTCGTCGACGACGGCAACGGCAAAGGCCATTTCACCATAGCACGGCAGCGCCTGGGAGAACAGGCCACCCTGCTGAAGCAGGCCAACTCGGAATACTACCGCAACCACGATGAGCTGCTAATGCTGCAGGCACAGCAACAACACCTGACAAGCACCATCGATCAGGCGGAACAAATCAAGGCTACGGAGCAGCGCACACTGGACATGTGGATGCAACGCTTCAACGCCAATAACCCGCCGGTGCAGATGGCTGAGCTGGAGCGCGTGCTCGCCGACGGCAAGGAATGGGGCCAGATACGCAAGCAAGTGCGCGACAACAGCATGCAGATAGCTATCCTGCAAGCCCGGGTGGACAACCTCAGAGCCCAGATAATAGCGCTGCAGGCCAACGGTCTGCGCCCCGTGAGCGGCAACGGCGAAGCCGAACAGGACCAGTTGGCGAAACAAATCGAAGAGCTGGAATCCAAACGCCGCGACGTGCTGATGCAGATAGCCAAAGCCGACGAGACATTGCGAAGACACCAACAAACAACTACTCAAGAATAACACAAAACACGAACGATTCATGGCAAAGTACAACATTCGCCCTCGTAAAGAGAAACCCGCTAACTACCGCATGGCAGTAAGCACCGAAGTGATCAACGTCATCTACGAACAGCTGATGCGTAAGATGATAGTAGAAAAGAAGTACCGCGACCCGCACTATACGGCAGCACGTCTGGCCGAGGAGATAGGCACCAATACGCGCTACATAAGCGCGGCAGTGAGCCTGAGATTCCAACAGACCTACACCGAACTCGTAAACGGATACCGCGTACGCGAAGCCGTGGCACTGCTCACCGACCGCCGCAACCGCGGCCTCACCATGGCCGAAGTGGCCTCGACGGTGGGCTTCGCCAACCGCCAGTCGTTCTACGCCGCGTTCTATCGCACTTTTGGCAAGACGCCGAAGGAATACCAGGACAACTTCTTCGCCAAGAGCCAGGAACTGCGACGCACACGCAAACCACGCAACAGCTGATAGGCACTTTTTATGGAAGTTAAAGGAGTTAAAGGAGTTAAAGGAGTTAAAGACGTTAGCTCTACTGCTGGAGACATACAAGTTAAAGAAGTTAAGGGAGTTAAAGGAGTTAAAGACGATAGCCTTGCTGCCGGAAACATACAACCTGACACTTCAAGAACTGCCGTGGCTGAAGGCCACATAACTCCCTTAAGTTCCTTAACTTCCAAGCAAGCAGAGCTTGCGAGTTTCAAATACACTGACCAACGTTTTGCCGACATACAACTGCTGCGCTACCGCGTGAAGGACTTTGAAACACTGACGCCACGCCAGCGAATCCTGGTCTATTACCTCAGCGAAGCAGCACTTGCAGGCCGTGATATCCTCTGGGATCAGAACGGGCGCTACAACCTGCGCATACGCCGTCTGCTGGAAACCGTATACGTGTATTACGACGGCAACCGGCAGAGCGACGACTTCAAAGCGTTGGAGACGTATTTGAAACGAGTGTGGTTCTCAAACGGAATCCACCACCACTACAGCACAGACAAGCTACAGCCTGCCTTCTCGCCGACTTTCCTGAGAACGGCAGCTGCCAGCGTCAAGGACAAACTGACCTTAGACGCGGAAGAGCTGTTTCCCGTGATATTCGACCCGGCGGTGATGCCTAAGCGCGTGAACCAAAACGAAGACGACGACCTGCTCGCGACTTCGGCGTCGAACTACTATGGCGAGGGCGTAGGCCAGGCTGAGGCAGAGGACTTCTACGCCAAGCAGAAAGCTGCCGCGGCAGACCAGTCGCGCCCCGTCATGTACGGCATGAACAGCCGACTGGTGAAGGAGAACGGTACCCTGAAGGAGCGCGTATGGCATAGCGGCGGCCTCTACGGCGCTGCCATAGACCGCATAATACACTGGCTAGAGAAGGCGAAGGGGGTGGCGGAGAACGACGGGCAGGCTGCCGTGATAGACAAGCTCGTAGAATTCTACCGCACAGGCGACCTGCACACCTTCGACGAATACACTATCCTTTGGGTCAACGACACCGAAGGCGACGTGGATTTCACCAACGGCTTCACGGAAGTATACGGCGACCCGCTCGGACTGAAAGCCAGCTGGGAAGGTTTCTCAAATTTCAAGGACAAGGAAGCCACCACACGCACGGAGAAGCTGTCGGCCAACGCACAGTGGTTTGAGGACCATTCGCCCGTGGACCCGCGGTTCCGCAAGCCCGAATGCCGGGGCGTCACCGCCAAGGTGATAGTAGCCGCCATGCTCGGCGGCGACCTCTATCCCAGTTCGGCAATAGGCATCAACCTGCCCAACAGCAACTGGGTGAGGGCAGAGCACGGTTCCAAAAGCGTAACAATAGGCAATCTGACCGAAGCATATAACGAGGCAGCCAGGCAAAACGGCTTCCTCGATGAATTCGTCGTTGATGAACCTACGCTGGCACTCGTACGCCGCTACGGCGATGCCTGCGACGACCTGCACACCGACCTGCACGAATGCCTCGGCCATGGCTCCGGACGCCTGTTGGACGGCGTCGACCCCGACGCCCTCAAGGCTTACGGCAGCTGCATAGAAGAAGCGCGCGCCGACCTCTTCGCACTCTACTACATTGCCGACGCGAAGCTTGTGAGCTTAGGGCTGGTGCCCGACGGCGAAGCCTACAAGAGCCAGTACTACACTTATATGATGAATGGCCTGATGACGCAGCTCGTGAGGATAGAGCCGGGCGCCGTCATTGAGGAGGCACACATGCGAAACAGGGCTTTGATAGCCCGCTGGGTGCTCGCACGGGCCGCCAGCAACAGCGCGTCAACGACGCCCGCCGTGGCGCTTGTGAGCCGCGACAACAAGTCGTACGTGCAGATAAACGACTACGAAGCCTTGCGCAGCCTGTTCGCAGAACTCCTTGCCGAGGTGCAGCGCATCAAGAGCGAAGGCGACTACGCTGCCGCCGCAAACCTCGTTGAGACCTACGGAGTAAGCATTGATGCCCGACTGCACCAAGAGGTGCGCCAGCGTTATGCTGCGCTCGACATAGCTCCATACAAAGGCTTTATAAATCCCGAATACGAGCCCGTCTATGACTCGGACGGCAATATCACCGACGTAAGCATCAGCTACGGCGAAGCCTATGACCACCAGATGCTGCGCTATTCACGCGACTACGCCACCCTGCCACTGATAAATGACTGATACACACAATATCCACTCCGCATCAAACCCAGTCGGCGAATCGACGACCAACACCATCATAGCCATCAAAGCCGACCTCCGCGCTGCCATGAACGGCGTGGCGGCACAATCGATACGCCAAGGCGGTGCGGCCTACCGCCTCGTCTACGGCGTGGACTTGCCCCGTCTGCGCAGTATAGCAGCCGATTACAGCCGCGACCGGCGACTGGCCCTCGCCTTGTGGAACGACAATATCCGCGAGACGCGCATGCTGGCCGTAATGCTACTGCCGCCGGAAGAGTTTGACAGCGATTTGGCTGACCTCTGGGTGGGCGGCCTGCGCCGTGAGGAGTCGGACCTGGCAGGTCTGCTCATAATGGACCTCATTGCTCACGCTCCGTACGCCATAGACAAAGCTTACGCCTGGATGGCTGATGAGCGTGAGACATACCAGCTGTGCGGCTTCCTCACCATAACACGGCTGCTGATGCAGGGCGTTCAGCTCTCGGAGAGTGCCGAAGCCGAACTGCTCGACCAAGCGGCAGCGACACTCCCCTCGGCCTTCCTGCCGCTGCGCCGCGCCGCCACGAATGCCCTGCTGCGCCTGTCCGAGTCGGCTCCGCATTTGGCTGCCGACATCGACAAGCTTTTATCAGGGCAATAATGTAGTTGTTGGCAAAGAAGATGTTTTATAAGACAACGAATTATACGAATTAGACGAATTATTCGTGCCCTTAGGGCAACCCTCTATAGGCCTTCTTCGTTCAGGAAGCAAGCTGCATAGCTGCTTGCTTTAGGGGCTGACTGCTATTGCCCCTATGGGGCGCTGGGGTCTAATAGTATATCATTGCCAAAAATATTCGTGAGATTCGTGTGATTCGTTGTCTGAGAAAAACATTTGTGTCTACTGATACGTCATTCCTTTCATTTTTATCATGTTAATGTGTGTAAAACCTTAATTTATTAGCCAAAAAAGCACTAACTTTGTGGCCGTATGAGCGACAAGATGACCCTTCAAGAACAAGTGCACGAAAGCTTTCGCCTCTATATGCTGGCTAACGGCCTCAGACAGACGCGGGAGCGTTATGCTATTCTGCATGCCATCTACGAAACAGAAGGCACCTTCACCATTGATGACCTGCAAAAGATAATGGAGAAGAATCGTTTCTACGTCAGCACTAACACGCTCTATCTGACTACGCAACTGCTTGTCGAGGCCAACTTGCTCATCCGTCACCCATTCTCGTCGTCGGCGTCGGTATTCGAGCGCATTGCCGACGACCGCCCTCGCAGCTACCAAATCTGCAGCCACTGCCACCGCATCACGCGCATCAAGAGCAAGGAACTGGCAGCGAGCCTCGAGACCTATCACTCGCGCTCTTTCCATATCACCCATCGCATAGTCTACGTCTATGGTACCTGCGCTTCGTGCCAGCGAGCTATGCACAAGCGGCTGAAAGCAGCGAACGTTAACTCATCAACAAAATAATATCAGACAAGTAAAATGAAACAAGGTAAAGTGGACGCCCTCCTGGGCATCGTTTTCGGCGACGAAGGCAAAGGAAAGGTCGTCGATGTGTTCACCCCTCGCTACGATGTCGTAGCACGTTTCGCCGGAGGCCCCAATGCCGGCCACACCATCATCTTCGGCGGCAAGAAGTTCGTTCTTCGCTCCATTCCTTCCGGCATCTTCGACGAAGGTAAATTGAATATCATCGGCAACGGATGTGTGATTGCCCCAGACCTGTTCATGGCTGAAGCCAAAGAGCTGGAAGCCGCAGGCTACGACCTCCGCAGCCGCCTGCATATCAGCACCCGCGCACACCTCATACTACCCACCCACCGCGTGCTCGACCGAGCTTACGAAGCGGCTAAAGGCAAGAACAAGGTCGGTACTACAGGCAAGGGTATCGGCCCCACTTACAGCGAGAAAGCCAGCCGTACAGGCCTGCGCGTAGGTGATATCCGCGACAACTTCGCCGAGAAATACGCCACGCTGAAAGCCCGGCACGAACAGATCCTGCGCGACCTCCATTACACAGACTATGATATCGCCGATGAGGAACGCCTCTGGCTCGAAGGCATAGAATATATGCGCCAGTTCCAACTCACGGATACTGAGATAGAGATTAACCGTCTGCTGGCCGAAGGCAAGAACGTGCTGGCCGAAGGAGCCCAGGGCACTATGCTCGACATAGACCACGGCACTTATCCATACGTCAGTTCGTCGAACACCACCACAGGCGGCGTATGCACAGGCCTCGGCGTAGGTCCCGGACGTATCGGCGAGGTGTTCGGCATCTTCAAAGCGTACTCCACACGTGTAGGCTCAGGCCCGTTCCCCGTAGAACTCTTCGATGAGACGGGCGACCGCCTGCGCGAGATAGGCCACGAGTATGGCGCCGTGACCGGGCGTAACCGCCGCTGCGGTTGGGTAGATCTCGTAGCGTTGCGCTATGCGATTATGATCAACGGCGTCACGCAGCTCATTATGATGAAGAGCGACGTACTCGACGGATTCCCCACTATCCGCGCCTGCGTGGCATATGAAAAGGACGGCGTGCAGACAACGGACATGCCTTTTGACACCGAAGGCTGGAAAGCTGTTTACCAAGACCTGCCCGGTTGGAGCGAGGACCTCAGCACGATGACGTCGGAGGAGCAGTTCCCACAGAATTTCCGCGACTATATCTCGTTCCTGGAGACGGAGCTGCAAACACCTATCACCATACTCTCAGTAGGACCTGACCGCGAGCAGACCATTATCCGTCAGCCTCGTTAATTCAAATCTGTATGATTAAAGCCGCACTTTTCGACCTCGACGGCGTTATCTTTGATACCGAACCCCAGTACACCGTGTTCTGGGGTTCGGTGTTTCGCTCTTATTACCCCGAACAACCGGGTTTGGAGCAAACCATAAAAGGGCAGACGCTGACTCAGATCTATGACCGTTTCTTTGCAGGTCCGCTCGCTGACGAGCGACCAGCCATTACCCAACGACTGAACGAATACGAACGCCAGATGACCTTTCCCTACGTAGCCGGCTTTCGTGAGTTCATAGCTTCATTGAGAGAAAAGGGTGTACATACGGCCGTAGTGACAAGCTCCAACAATGTGAAAATGGCGCGTGTGTATGAACAGCACCCCGACTTCACCTCGCTTTTCGATGCCATACTCACGAGCGAGGATTTTCAGCGTTCCAAGCCAGCTCCCGACTGTTATCTTGAGGCCATGGCACGTTTCGGCACAACGCCCCACGAGAGCGTTGTCTTTGAGGATAGTATCAACGGGCTGCGGTCAGGCCGCGACTCGGGTGCTCTCGTGGTAGCCCTTGCCACAAGCCATAGTGTCGACACCTTGCGTCCTCTCTCCGACTATCAGATTCCTGATTTCAGCGAATTTAATTTGGGGCAGTTGACTTGACCTTCATTCCAGCTGCACCTGCCAGCTCTTCAGCCGAAGCACCGAGGCGCGCGGCGTGGCGAACGTCCTCGCGGGCAAGACGTTTTTTCTTGGTCAGCGTGTAAAGCCGAGCCCTGGCCAGGCGATAAGTGGCTGAGTTGGGGTCGAGTTCGATAGCTTTTGTATAATCAGCCTCAGCACGTTCATACTGGCGGCGGTCCAGTTCCATTCCGGCTTTTAGGGCATAGCCTGCAGCATGCTGAGGATATAGGTCAATGACACGTTCAAGCAGTTCCATAGCGGCCTGCGGGCGGCGGTCGTTATCGTTGACAAGCGCCAGTCCCAGCAGGGCTTGTTCGTGTGCTGGATTCAAGCGCAGAATATGCTCGTAGTCCTCGCGCGCCTCCTTAAGCAAGCGTCTGCTTTGGTTGATATAGGCGCGCATAAGCAGCGCTTCGGGGTGGTCGGGATGGCTGCCGAGAACGTCATTGTAATCAGCCAAGGCTCGCGACTCATCACCCATTTTCATATTCAGCGATGCCCTGCCAAGCAGCAATGCCGGCAGCGATGGCGCCAGCCCCAATGCTATATTGTAATGTTCCAGAGCCTCGCGCTCGCGACCGGTGCGTTCTGCTATGCTGGCCAGATGCCCCCAGATGATGGCATTTCCCGGTGCTGCCGGTTCCGCCTTGAGTGCCTGCTTGAAAAGGTCTTCAGCCACGAGCAGGCTGTCGTCCTCCATAGCCGTTACGGCGCGGCGCGCCAAATCTTCGTAAGTTGTTTGGCCAAAGCATAAAGCAGCACTTATAGCAGCTACAATGAAAAGGAATAATCGTTTCATGCGGCAAAGATAGGGATTATTAGGCGAAAAAAGAAAAGAGAAATGTGAAAAATGACAGGAAAAAGAAAAGTTTAAGGATTAAAGTACAAGTAAGTGAAATTATTTGCATATATTTGTAACCTCAAAACATAAGAAACCATAACCCTTCACGCAACAATGAAATATGCAGATTTGCCCAAGGGCGAACTCAGCCATCTGGTGAAGCCACGCGACAAGAGTCTTGAGGAGTGGCAGGTCATGCTGCGTATGCAGCAGGCTCGCCGTGAGCAGATGACGGTGGAATGTGTAAGCGAGCGCTACTCTCCAGGAGAATACCGAGTGTCGAGTGCTTCAGGGCGCGTATACAAGGTGGTGTTTCGCGGAGCCAAGAGCCCGTGGAATTATTGCGACTGCATGGACTTCAAGACCTCACAGTTGGGCACTTGCAAGCATGTTGAGGCTGCGCGCCAATGGATTGCAGACCACCACAAACGCATACATTGGGATTTGCCTGCATACACCAGCGTCTATCTGAGTTACCGCGGCAATGCTCGCGAGGTGAAGATACGCATTGGCGATGCTGCAACGGCTGAATTCCGAGCCCTGGCGGCCAAGTATTTTGATGAACTTGATACGTTGCGCCCTGAGGCCTTCCCGCATTTCGGCGAATTCATGCGTCAAGCCCGCACTACATGTGAAGGCTTTCGCTGTTATCAGGATGCCCTTGACTTTATCCTCGAGCAGCGCGAGACACTGACACGCCGCAAACTCATCAGTGAAACATATACAGACGAGCGCCTGGACACGTTGTTGAGAACATCGCTTTACCCCTATCAAAAGGAAGGCGTGCGGTTTTCGGCCAATGCAGGCCGTGCTATTCTCGCCGATGAGATGGGCCTGGGCAAGACTGTGCAGACCATAGCAACGGCAGAGCTGTTGCTGCGCGAAGGCTTTATCACTAATGTGTTGGTGCTTTGTCCCGCTACGCTCCGATACCAATGGAAACGCGAGATAGAGCGTTTCACAGACCGAACCGTCGTCGTCGTCGACGGCGCACCTGAGCGGCGACGTGAACTCTCGCAGAGCGAGGCTGAATTCAAGATAGAATCTTACAACGCCTTCAACGAAGACGCCAAAGACAAGAGCACTATACAATGTGACATGCTCGTGCTCGACGAGGTGCAGCGCCTCAAGAACTGGAACACGCAGATGGCCAAGTCTGTGCGCAAGATATCGTCGCGCTACGCCCTCGTGCTCTCAGGCACACCTCTTGAGAACCGCCTGGAAGAGCTATACAGTATAGTGGAGCTCGTGGATCAATTCGTACTGGCGCCATACTACCTCTTCCGGGACCGATATATCATCTTGGACAGCGACGGACAAACCATAGGCTACCAAGGACTTGACGAAGTAAGGCGCCGCCTGCAAGGCTTAATGCTGCGCCGCCGCAAAAGCGATGTGGCTCTGCAGTTGCCTCCACGCATCGACAAGAACCTCTTCGTGCCTATGACGCCTGAGCAGAAGGCGGCCCATCAGGAGCTCCGAGTCAACGCTGCACGTATCGTGTCAAAATGGCACCGGCAACATTTCCTGTCGGAGATAGACCGCAGGTCGCTGTTGCTGACACTGCAACAGATGCGAATGGCGTGTGACAGCCTCTTCCTGCTCGACGAGCACAGCCGCTTCGATACTAAAGTGGAGGAGACTATGAACATCCTCAACGAGTGCGGCGTGACCATCGACGGAGAAGGCACCGAGGGCTCAACCAAGGTGGTAATATTCAGTCAGTGGGAGCGTATGACACGCCTCGTAGCACAGGAACTGGATCAGAGCGGGGTGGAATATGTATATATCCATGGTGATGTTCCAGTGCGTCAGCGGCAACAGCGCGTCGACACATTCCAAACCGACCCCGGTATCAGGGTTTTCCTGTCGACCGATGCAGGCGCTACGGGCCTCAACCTACAGGCCGCAAACGTTGTCATCAATCTCGATCTGCCTTGGAATCCAGCTATAATCGAACAACGAATAGGGCGGATACACCGCATAGGTCAGCAACGTGGCGTGGAGGTAATCAACCTAATAGCCGAAGGCACCATAGAAGATGCCATGCGTTCGCGCCTCCGCTTCAAGGCGTCGTTGTTCGAGGGCGTCCTCGACGGCGGCGAAGATGCCGTGTTCCTCGGCAACGACAAGTTCGACAGCCTGCTCACTGACCTCGAGACGTTCATTGAAGAGGAAAGCACAGCAAGCACTACTAATGTCAAGGCCATCGCCGACAGCCCTGACAATAAGGAACCTTTCACAGACAATCATTCCCTGGCATCGGCGAATGATTCTACAAACAAAACTGCAGAGCAGGCTGCGGAAGAGCCTCTGCTCAGGCGTCTGGCCGACGACCTTTCAGCCATACTCCTCGCTGACGAAGCCACACGTGCCAAAGCAGCAGAGATGCTTTCAAGAATATGTCGTCCTTAATAACTTAAAATGCATAAACCTACAAGATTCAAAAATATGAAACTCAAAATTGCAGTCCTGCCCGGCGATGGCATAGGACCTGAGATTTGCCAACAAGGCGTAAACGTCGTCAAAGCAATAGCAAGCCGTTTCGGCCATGAAATATCTTTCGAATACGCTATATGCGGAGCTGATGCCATTGACAAGGTAGGCAACCCCTTCCCGGAAGAAACATTCCAGACATGCATGCGTGCCGACGCCGTTCTCTTCGCAGCCATCGGTGACCCGCGCTACGACAACGACCCTACGGCTAAGGTGCGTCCGGAACAGGGCCTGTTGGCTATGCGCAAGCAGCTTGGTCTCTTTGCCAACATTCGTCCAATTGAGACCTTCCCGGCACTAATCCACAAATCACCGTTGAAGGACGATATCGTCCGTGGAGCCGATTTCATCTGCATCCGCGAGCTCACTGGAGGAATGTATTTCGGTGAGAAACACGAAGATAACGAACGGGCCTACGACACCAACGTTTACACACGCCCTGAGATTGAGCGAATACTGAAAGTAGGTTATGACTATGCTTTGCGCCGTAGGCGTCACTTAACAGTAGTGGATAAGGCCAACATACTGGCTTCCAGCAGGCTCTGGCGAAAGGTGGCGCAACAGATGGCTAAGGATTATCCCGATGTGAACACCGATTTTATGTACGTCGACAATGCCTCGATGAGAATGATACAAGAACCGCGTTTCTTCGATGTAATTGTCACGGAGAACACTTTCGGCGATATCTTAACCGACGAAGCATCTTGCATAACGGGCTCCATGGGCTTGCTGCCTTCGGCCAGCACGGGTGAGCATACGCCCGTTTTTGAGCCTATCCACGGCTCGTGGCCACAGGCCAAAGGCCAGAATATAGCCAATCCGCTGGCGCAAATCCTGTCCGTTGCTATGCTCTTTGAGTATTTCGGACTCAACGACGAAGGCCTCCTCATTCGTCAGGCCGTTAACGCAAGCCTCGAGGCCAATGTTCGAACCCCGGAGATTCAGGTGCCTGGAGGTGCCCATTATGGAACTCGGGAGGTAGGCGAATGGATTGTCGATTACATTAACAAGGCCGTCTGACTGCTCTCACACGCCCTAATATCCGCCACATTTGGCTAAACTCAATTCTATTCTAATCAGTACGGGACATAAAAAGCAGCGAAACATTAAAAGATATTAAAAAATTATTTTTTGCTATCTCCGACTTTGCAGTTTGCAATATCTTGTATATCTTTGCAGCGGACAAAGCAAAAAACATATATGGAAACATTCTTCAGAACACACGCTTATTTAGTAGATCACATTGACTTGCCTGTGCGCCGTGCACTAATGGATGAGATAGACTGGCGACGCCCGATGATTGGAATCAAGGGTACCCGTGGAGTGGGTAAAACATCATTCCTGCTCCAATATGCCAAGGAGCATTTTGATGTGCGTAGCCGCAAATGCCTCTATGTAAATATGAATAATTTCTATTTCCAAGGGCGAGGACTGGCTGACTTTGCACGGGAATTCCGAACACTCGGAGGCGAAGTACTACTAATTGACCAAGTGTTCAAGCAGCCAAACTGGAGTGCAGAACTGAGGCGCTGCCACGACGAGAATCCCGGCTTGCGCATAGTTTTCACAGGGTCGAGCGTGATGCGTTTGAAGGACGAGAATCCTGAGCTGAACGGACTGGTGGACAGCTACAATCTACGCGGTTTCTCGTTCCGCGAGTTCTTGAACCTGAAGACGGGCAGCGACTTCCCAGCCGTAACGTTGAAGGATATTCTGCGCAACCACGAGCGTATTGCCAATGAAGTGCTCGACGTGGTGAACCCCTTGCCCATATTCCAGAGCTACTTGCATCATGGCTTCTACCCATTCTTCCTGGAGCGCCGCAACTTCTCGGAGAACCTGCTGAAGACGATGAACATGATGATAGAAGTGGATATTCTGCTCATCAAACAGATTGAGCTGAAGTACCTGCCCAAACTGAAGAAACTGCTCTACCTGCTGGCTGTGGACCGTCCATCAGCACCCAATGTGAGTCAGTTGGCAATAGATATTGAAACGAGCCGCGCAACGGTGATGAACTATATTAAGTACCTGTCTGACGCTCGCCTGATAAACATTATCTATCACCCTGGCGACTCGTTCCCGAAGAAGCCTGCTCGCATCATGATGCACAACTCCAACCTGATGTATGCCATATACCCCAATCGTATGGAGCAGATTGACGTGTTCGAGACGTTCTTCCAGAATGCTTTATGGGCGGCACATGACGTGAGAATGGGTGACCGCCTGAGTTCTTTCACTGTCGATGGCCTTCGTTACCGCGTTTGTTCCGAACCTCCGCGTCGTCAACACCCCGACGTTACATACGCCCGTTCCGACATGGAGCGCGGCTGGGGTCAGCAGATACCACTCTGGCTCTTCGGTTTTTTGTATTGAATGGAACCATTGATAGCTGATCTTGCGCTGATACTTATTTGCGCAGGAGCAATGACATTGATCTTCAAACGGCTCCATCAGCCGTTGGTGCTTGGGTATATTGTGGCGGGCTTTCTGGCTTCGCCTAATATGCCGTATATGCCAAGCGTAACGGACATGGAAAATGTGCACCTATGGTCAGACATCGGTGTCATCTTCCTGCTGTTTGCCCTCGGCCTTGAGTTCTCGTTCAGGAAGATTATGCGTATGGGGGCAGCGCCTATCATTGCTGCCTCGACAATAATTCTTTGCATGATGAGCGTAGGCTTCGCCACCGGCTCAGCTTTCGGATGGGGACGCATGGATAGCATCTTCCTTGGAGGCATGCTGGCCATGTCATCGACCACTATTATCTTCAAGGCCTTCGAAGATTTGGGCCTACGGCAGCAACGTTTTGCCAGTATGGTACTGAGCGTGCTAATCATCGAGGATATCCTGGCCATCGTTCTGATGGTGGTTCTCTCAACATTAGCGGTAAGCCAACAATTCGAGGGGCAGCAGATGGTTGGAAGTATTTTGAAACTTGTATTCTTCCTTGTGCTCTGGTTTGTAGTTGGCATTTATATAGTGCCGTCGTTTCTGCGCATGGTGAAACCGTTAATGAGCCGTGAAACCCTACTAATCGTAGCTTTAGGGCTATGCTTCGGCATGGTTGTTCTGGCCAATGCCGTAGGCTTCTCGCCTGCCTTCGGAGCTTTCATCATGGGTAGTATATTTGCAGAAACCATTGAGGCGGAGACCATCGAGAACCTCGTCAATCCGGTGAAAGACCTATTCGGAGCTATATTCTTCGTATCTGTAGGCATGATGGTCGACGTTGCATTGATAGGGCAGTATATAGTGCCTATTCTCTGCATAATAGCTGCTATAATGCTTGGGCAGACTCTGTTCGGAACCTGTGGTTTCCTGTTGGCGGGACTGCCCTTGCGCACTTCAATGCAGTGCTCTTTCTCGCTTACGCAGATAGGTGAATTTGCTTTCATTCTCGCTACTCTGGGCACTTCGCTTGGCGTGACAAGCGACTTCTTGTATCCTATCGTTGTGGCCGTTTCAGTGTTTACAACGTTCACCACACCATATATGATACGTTTAGCCGTGCCAGCTTATAATGGTCTCTCACGTCACCTTCCAAAACGCTTGACGGCTTTGCTCGACCGCTACACTGGAGGCGCTCCAACAGTTGTCGGGCAGGACAACCATTGGCGTGATTATATAGTAGGCGTTGCCAGAACATTAATAATATACGGTGTTCTTTGTGTGGCAATGTTGAGCCTGACGCTCGGCTTCGTGGCACCGCTATTCGACCGCTTTATTCCATCGCCATGGAATAAATACATTACTGCTCTGGCAGCTCTGCTTGCCATGTCGCCGTTCCTACGAGCCGTGATGATGAAACACGGACACACTGAAGCCTTCAAAGCACTCTGGACCGACAGCCGTTTCAACCGTGCACCGCTTATTGCTGTGCAGTTGCTTCGCATTGTTGTAGGAGCCGCATTCGTAAGCTATGTCATAGGCCGCACCATGGAGTGGGGCGGTTGGTGGGCTCTGACGATGATAGTGCTTATTCTGTTTGCCATCATCGCCAATCGGTCACTCCAAAAGCAGGGGCAGCGCTTGGAACAGACCTTCACAGACAATCTTACAAGACGTGAGCGTGAGGAAGAACGTAAGAGTCAGAAACCAAAATTTGCAGGCCGATTGGTGGAGCGAGATATTCATCTGGCAGAAGTAACGGTGCCCATAGGAACATCTTGGGCCGGCAAGACACTGGCACAACTCAATCTCGGGCGCCGCCATGGCGTGCATGTCGTTTCCGTGATTCGTGGCGCACGGCGCATAAACATACCCTCAGGGCAAACTGTCATACTGCCTGGCGACCGGCTGCAGGTTATCGGCTCTGATGATCATCTCGCATCTTTCACTCGTGCCATGGACCGTCAGGCTCAGGAGGCTCGCGAAGCCGTGAAGGATGAAAAGGGAGAAATGCGCTTGCAACGCCTTGTCATTGATGCTCGTTCTCCTTTCTTGGGCAAGAACATCCAGGAAAGCGGGATACGGCAAGAATACCATTGCATGGTGGTGGGTCTAGAGCAGGAGGGCTCTGCCAGCCTGGTTGCTCCCGATACCCTGACTCCATTCGCTGTAGGCGATGTGCTCTGGGTTGTAGGCGAAGAGGAAAACCTGAAACAATTCATAAAGCCTAACGTATAAGCTATTACCGTGATTCCACTAATTGATTTACACACTCACACAATAGCCTCCGGACACGCCTATTCCACTATTCAGGAGATGGCGCAAGCTGCTTCAGAACGGGGTATTAAGATTCTCGGCATTACCGAACATGCTCCTTCACTGCCCGGAGCATGCCAACCGATTTATTTCCGGAACCTGCATGTGGTGCCTCGCCAGATGTACGGAGTGTGCCTGCTCATGGGCGTTGAACTTAATATCCTCGACACTACAGGTCGCCTTGATCTCGATGAGACTCATTATCGTTGCTGCGACATTCGTGTTGCCGGCATTCACTCGCTTTGTTGGCAAGGCGGTACACGAACACAGAATACAGACGCAATGATTGCGGCTATTGAGAACCCATGGACGCACATAATCTCTCATCCTGCCGACGGCACTGCTGAACTGGATTTCGAACCGATAGTACGTGCAGCAGCCCGCACCCAAACGCTCCTGGAAATAAATTCCTCGAGCCTTATCCCAGCGCGAGGCAAGAAAGCGGCAAGGCCTAACAACCTTGAAGTGCTTCGCCTGTGCAGACAAATGGATGTGCCTGTAATCTTAGGCTCCGACGCCCATATATCCTTCTCCATTGCCGACTACCGCTACGCTCTTCCTCTCTTGAGTGAGACCGACTTTCCCGATGAACTCGTCATGAATTATTGGCCTGTCGAGGCAATGAAATACTTAAGAATTGACATGCCTTAATCATAGACTAAATATATTCGTCTATTATTTCGGGTCACCTTGCAACTTTTGAAGCATTAAGAACGTCAAACATATAAAAACATCATTTTTATCACTTATAGAATTATGAAAGATTTTCTAAAGTATGTGTTTGCAACAGTCGTAGGCATAGGACTTGCCTGCCTGTTACTCTTCGTGTTCTTTATCATCTCGTTAGTAGGCATGGGCGCTAGCGAAAGCCAGACTGCTACTGTAAGAAAAGGCTCGGTGTTGCGCATAAACCTCAGCGGAGCTCTTGAGGAGCGTGCTCCGACAGCCAATCCTCTCGCCATGTTCATGGGTGAAGAATATGAAAGCAATGGTCTGGACCAGCTGCTTGAAGCCATCGACGAGGCTGCCGCCAACGACAAGGTTGAAGGCATTTATATTGAAGTAGGCTCTACATTCGCTGGTGGTACACCTGCCATGCTTCAGGAACTGCGCCAGGCTCTTCTGAAATTCAAGGAGAGTGGCAAATGGATTTATACCTATGGTGATACCTACAGCCAGGGTGCATACTACCTTGCCAGCGTAGCTGACAAGTTGGTGGTGAACCCTCATGGAATCGTCGACTGGCATGGTATGGGCGGTGCGCCGATGTTCTACACCGAAGCAATGAAGAAGCTCGGTGTGAAAATGCAGGTCTTCAAAGTAGGAACCTTCAAGAGTGCCGTTGAGCCTTACATACTCACAGAGATGAGTGAGGCGAATCGTCTTCAGACCGAGTCGTACATAAATAGCATTTGGGATCAGTTCCGTACAGAGGTTGGGGATAGCCGCAAACTGACGACAGACAAGCTCAACGCTTTAGCCGACACACTCACAGCACTGCAGCCGACGGAACTGCTCACAGAATGCGGTTTGGCGGACACCCTTTCTTACCTTGATGGCTTTAAGGAGCTCCTACGTACAAAACTTGGTTTGAAGGAAAAGCGTCCTATCAACTTCGTATCGCCAGCCGACCTCGTGGCAGCCAAGAAAACGAAGAGCGAGAAAGCTCGCGTGGCCGTTTATTATGCTTTCGGCGAAATCGTGGATCAGGCATCTACAAGTCCGCTTTCCTTGGGAACAACTTATATCGAGACAAAGCCTACAATCCGTGAGTTGCAGAAGTTGCGCAAGGATGACAAGGTAAAGGCCGTTGTCCTGCGTGTGAATTCACCTGGCGGTAGCGCATTTGCCAGCGAGCAGATTTGGCATGAGATACAGTTGCTTAAGGCTGAAAAGCCTGTAGTAGTTTCCATGGGCGGTATGGCTGCAAGCGGGGGATACTACATCAGTTGTGGTGCCAACAAGATCTTTGCCGAGCCTTCTACGCTGACAGGTTCCATCGGCATCTTCGGCATGATTCCCGACGGCTCCGAACTGTTGAAGGACAAGCTTGGTCTGCGCTTCGATGTCGTCAAGACAAACAAGCACGCCGACTTCGGTGCACAATCCGTCATGGGCGTTCTCGCCCGCGGTTTCGATGAGAGCGAGAGCGCACTCATGCAAGGCATGATAGAGCATGGCTATGACTTGTTCACCTCACGTGTTGCGGCTGGTCGTGGTATCTCGCAGGACAGCGTCGATGTTATCGGTCAGGGACGTGTATGGACAGGTGAGCAAGCTATAAAGATAGGACTTGTGGATCAGCTTGGAAATCTTGAGGATGCTATTGCCGAGGCTGCTAAGTTGGCTGAGCTTGAGAAGTACTCCGTTGATCGCTACCCGGCTCAACCTGATTTCATGACTCAGTTGTTCAATGATAAGAAGGAAAGCTATTTCGACGAGCGCCTCCGCGCTTCATTCGGCGATATCTATCCCTTCGTTTCAACAATGCAATGGATGTTGCAGCCGCAACGCATCGAGCAGTGCGTTTATACACGCCTTCCTTTCGAATTGAAGATATGGTAAATGAATTACAATTAATACAAAAAAGCCTCCGACAGTTTTGCCGGAGGCTTTTTTATGTCATTGCCACAATGTCTGCTGGTGAGACACGAATTCGTGTAGCTCTCGTTCGAAAGCACTGCCCTCGTCGCGAAGGAACTCCACTTCGATAGGCAAGACGTAGATGTGGCGCCGCACTATTGGAGAGAGACCGTCGACAAGTCGCAGACGGGCAGCATCCTTTTCGGTGGTGATAATAAGACGTTTACTACCCTGCATGGCAGTAAATGCCTCTTCTATGCGTTGCACATCATGTGCGTCGTAATCGTGGTGATCGGCAAAACTAAGCGGTGTGATATGACGTGTGACACGGTGCATATCTAAGAGCATCTGCTGGGGCGAAGCTATGCCTGTAAGCAAAAGAACATGCGTATCAGGCGTTAACTCCTCGGTCTGACCGGGCGTTTCGCTGAAAAGACGGTGCAGGGCGCCATAGCGGAACGTGGAGAAATAAAGACTTTGGTAGGGCTTTAAATTCAGGGCCTCTTGCACTACGCGGAAGTCCATGGGTTTCATGTCCTTGGGGCACTTTGTTACGATGACGATGTTTGCCCGTTCCTTGGCTGTAACCGGCTCGCGCAGACGGCCGGCCGGGAGCAGTTCATCGTCGGTGATGAGGCGGTGATAGTCGGTCAACAGTATGTTCAAGCCTGCCTTTACATAACGATGCTGGTATGCATCGTCCAGGAGTATAACCTCTGTGTCCTTGGTGCTTTCGTTGCTGAGCAACTGTTGTATCCCATGCCTCCGGTCAGCATCAACGGCTATTACAGCATCGGGGAATTTATGTTTCATCTGCCATGGCTCATCACCTATCTCCGGCATCGCGGTCGACGATGTCGCCAGACGGAAGCCGCGGCTCTTACGTTTGTATCCTCGACTGAGGACGGCGACATGTTTCGAGGGGCGCAACATGCGAAGCAACAACTCAGTATGAGGAGTCTTGCCGGTACCGCCTATGGTGATATTGCCTATGCAAATCACTGGTATCTGGTAGCTCGTCTGCTTGAGTATACCCCATTCAAACATCAGGTTGCGGACTTTTACGCCACAACCATACAGCCATGCCAGCGGCCGCATCCATTCGTTGATATGTATTAAATCGCCTTCCGTTGAGTTTGATGTTTAAGGGGTTATAGTTAGATTGTTGAAGGTTGGTTTAAGAGTTTGAGGGCTCAAAGACACCTTTATTTGTTACTTCTCACTTTTCTCTCTTCAATGGATTCCATCCCTGCGCTTTCAACTCCATCTCCGTTCCGTCGCGACAAACGAGTTGCAGACCCATCTCTGGCTTGGTAATATGTCCAATTACCTTCACTCCAGGCACGGCACTTACGCGGTCGTGCATGGCCAACGGCACGGTGAACACCAGTTCGTAGTCCTCGCCGCCGTTCAGCGCGCAGGTCGTTACATTCATATTCAGTTCCTCGGCCATTGCTGCCGTCTGAAAATCAAGCGGCAAGCGCTCTTCGTATATACGGCAACCGGCATTACTTTGTTTGCAGATATGGTGTAGCTCGCTACTGAGTCCGTCGCTGATATCCATCATGGCGGTAGGCACTATGTCGGCTTTTGCCAATTCTTCTATGATATCCTTGCGTGCCTCGGGCTTCAGCTGACGTTCAAGCAGATATTCTCGACCGCTGAAATCAGGCTCGAAGGGCGGTAGGGAAGAAATATCCTCGCCTCGCTGGCGAGCCTCTCGTATCTGTGCGTTATACACACTCTTTTCTCGCTCTAACAGCTGCAATCCCATATAAGCTGCTCCCAAGTCGCCCGTCACGCATATTAGGTCGTTGTCCTTCGCTCCGCTTCGATACACAGCCTTACCCTTCTCAACATCGCCTATGCAAGTAATGCTGATAGCCAACCCCGTGAGCGAAGATGTAGTATCGCCGCCCACAATATCACAACCATGAGCGTCACAAGCCAGACGCAGACCCGAGTAGAAATCTTCCAAATCCTCCACCTTGAAACGTTTCGACAGGGCTAACGACACGGTCATCTGGCGAGGACGTCCGTTCATGGCATATATGTCCGAGAGGTTTACCATTGCGCTCTTGTAACCCAAGTGCTTCAGAGGTGTGTACTGAAGGTCAAAATGCACACCCTCCATCAGCAAGTCGGTGGTTACCAGCACCTGTCGATCGCGGCCGTAGTCAAGCACGGCGCAGTCATCGCCGACGCCCTTCACCGTCTCGGCGTTCTTCGTTTCTATGTCTTCGGTGAGGTGGCGAATAAGCCCAAACTCACCAAGTTCTGCTATCTCCATGTTTTAGCTTTCAACGCTGAATATTCAACATTTCACCTTATCGACCTTTTGCTGCCGATCGCTTCTGGGCGAAGTGAAGCCCTCTCCATGTGAGAGCGAGGCCTAAACCACACAAGCTTTCAGTTGCGGTTAATCATCTCTCTCATGATATCCGCCATCAGCGGCTGCACGGCATTGGCGGCTTTCTGTACCTCTTCGTGGCTTACTTCCACGATCCTTCCTTCAACGCCCAGGTCAGTAATAATGCTCACGCCAAACACACGTATGCCACAATGATGGGCTACAATAACCTCAGGCACTGTGCTCATGCCCACGGCATCGCCTCCGAGGATATAGTACATCTTATATTCCGATGGAGTTTCAAACGTTGGACCTTGAGTACCCACATATACACCATGCTGCACCTTGATACCCTTCTCGGCCGCTATCTTGTCGGCCATGCGAATCAGTTCCTTGTCGTAGACTTCATGCATGTCAGGGAAACGCGGACCTGTAGGGAAGTTAGGTCCATGCAACGGGTGCTCAGGGAAGAAATTGATATGATCCCTGATAATCATCAAATCGCCAATCTCGAAGTCGGGATTCATGCCGCCTGCAGCGTTGCTGACAAACAACGTGTTGATGCCAAGTTCATACATCACGCGAACGGGGAACGTGACCTCCTTCATCGAATAGCCCTCGTAGTAATGGAAACGGCCCTGCATTGCCAGGATGTCCTTCTCGCCAAGTTTGCCAAAGATAAGGCGCCCGCTGTGACCTTCTACTGTAGATACAGGAAAGTTGGGAATATCCTTATACTCAATGGCTAACGTAACATCAATCTCCTCGGCAAGACGGCCGAGACCTGTGCCTAGAACAATAGCGGTAGTAGGCTGCGATGGCATACGCTTGCGTAGCCATTCGGCGGTAGCTTTAATCTTTTCGTACATGATAAAAACGCTTTTAAAGACTATTTCGACTGCAAATATAACGATAATATTTACACCAACATCATTTTCTCGCATAAAATTTGTGCGATTCGTCAAAACAAGCTATCTTTGTGCTGTCGGCAAGGCCGATTTCCACTCTTATGCTGGCCCATTTGTTCAATCTTCACAACTGTCTTTTCATGGCCGTCGTAGCTCATCTCATTATGACGGCTGTGATATCTGTCTTTGCACGTCACAAGGTTGAATATCTGTCACTTGCATGGATTATGGGCATCTTTGCAGTCATCATCGCAGGCACTCTTGCTGTTGAGGATATAATCTTGGGGAGCAGCCCTGGATTGCTACATCCGGCTATGCTTTTGGCACTTACTGCTACTGTATTCTTGCAGTCCATATATCCGCTTAGCATTACCATGCCGGGATTCTTGCAATGGCAACGCTCGGTAAAATATGCTCTCCCCGCTATCATCCTCTTCGTCATATATGGCCTCTTGCTCATTATAGGCCATAGGCCGATTCAGCTCCGTTCCTTCGCCGACATCAACGAGAACCTCTTCAGCAGCGACCTGCTCCTGCGGTTCGCCATGCTCGTTATATCCATTGGCTATATCGTCAACATCTTCGGCCTTCCGAGGCTTATGCTTCGTAATCCAAACACACCTCACTACCTGTTCGGCTACGCATTCGCCCTTGGCATCAGCCTCTGTCTATACACTTGGCTTACAATCAATTTCAGCATTAATCACCTATGCATTTGGATTGTTGTATTCACGGCAATCAACCTATACCTATGCCTTCGCACGCTTGAAACAATAGCCGTAGGACTGCCGTTGCCGCAAGCCGAAGTTGAAGAGCCAGAAATGACAGCCGAAACATCCGATGAGCAGCAAGAAGACTTCAACGAGGCTAATCTCCATCGTTTCAAAGTCATCGAGACGTGGATGAAAGCCAACCGCAAAGCTTGGTGCGACTTTAAGTTCGGGCGAGATCAGCTATGTGCAGCTACAGGCATTAACCGGCACCTTATGTTGCAGAGCATTAGAAGTCAAGGCTACTACAATATTCACGAATACATAAGTCATTACCGCATAGCAGAAGTACAGCGAATGATTAGGCGAGGAGAAGCACGTTCCGTAACCGATTGTCTCGACGCAGGCTTCGCGTCAACCAAAACCCTACGCTCATCATTCGAGAAGTTTACAGGCCACTCCATCGATTCTCACTTCGACACCGCCCATTCCTAACCTTTTATTTGCCATGCCTCCTTAACCTCGGGAACCATCCAGCGTGGCAGGCATGATGAAATGAATCATGCGACGAAATGAATCTCATGATTGAACGAATCACAGGAGGGAATGAATCACAGGAGGGAATGAATCAGCTCCAATCTCATAATCCGACATGATTCTTCAACGCCTTTTTCCCATCTGAAATCCACACACAACCATTCAGGTCATTCTATTCAACCGGTCGTACGAGGTGTCCCACCAATGGTGCTCCACCCCATTCGACCAGTCTAATCTGCTTACACGACAGGTCTAATCCGCATGCAAGCCCGGTCTAACTTGCTTACAATCCCAGCCTAACATACCTACAAGCCCAGTCTAACTTGCCTATAGGCCCATCCTAATCTACTCACACGCTTAGTCTAATCCGACAACACTACCGTTTCTGTCTTTTTTTCAGCCTTGTCTCACCCTACAACGAGGATACAGTAATCTTTTGCCAACTTGTTACCCATAATAATATTTAATGTTCGCGCGCGTATGCAGGGAGCCAACCAATTCGACCTAAAACAACTCGTTTAAGTTCCGGCTTAGAACGTTTAATTATTCTTTTTCTGCCCGTTTTTCCTTCTACAAGCTTTCTGATTTACTCGATACGTACCCTTAAATCACCTTTTTTGCGTTATTTCTAAAAAAAGTTTGTAAAACGTTTGGCGGAATGGAAAAGTCGCCGTACCTTTGCACCCGCAAACGAGAGGAGTACACCCCTGCGGTGCAGGGGCTGTAAGTTACGCTCGCTCGTGAGCGCTCTTGAAATCGTTCTTTGAAAGATTAGCTAATAAGACAAAGTAGTACAGGAAGCAAGAAATTGCAACC
>JAEEGJ010003022.1_pt1 | contig 70569 bp, 49 predicted proteins | sample 8958761 | NCBI WGS metagenome assembly JAEEGJ01 (sample SAMN16246546, study PRJNA631951) | gut metagenome | biome: gut microbiome; feature: rumen; material: RS-attached | host: Bos | place: Iran: Karaj | collected 2018-10 | reverse complement strand
TCCGGCGGCCCTCCCGGCCCTGGAATCCGGCGTGCAGGACACGCTGGAGCAGGTGTCCGCCTCGGCGCCCTGGTGGCCCGCCGTGCTGCTCGGCCTCTATCTGGCCGGTGTCGCGGCCGTGCTGCTGCGCTGGCTCGCCGGCGCCCGGGGCGCGCTGCGCATGATTGCGGAAGGGGAGAGCATCAGCCTTGACGGCGGCTGCTGCCGGATCGTGGTCTCCGACCGCGCCCGGGCGCCGTTCAGCTGGATGCGCTGCATCGTCCTGCCGCGCGCCGACTGGGAGCGCGGCTGCCCGGAGATCCTCGCCCACGAGCAGGCGCATGTGCGTGCCGGACATAGCGTTGAGGATACCCTGCTGTCACTGATCGTTGCCTGCCAGTGGTTCAATCCTGCGGTCTGGGCGCTGCGCCGGGACCTGCGGACCCTGCACGAATACGAGGCCGATGCGGCCGTGCTGGCCGCCGGCGTGGACCGTCAGGCCTACCAGCTGTCGCTGATCGGCCGGACGGCCGCGGAGCGGGGTTTCGCGGTCGGTGCGCCTTTCGGCGGGGAGCCGCTCCGGGCGCGCATAGCCATGATGCTGCGGCGCCGCTCTCCTGCCCTGCGGGCCCTGCGCGCGCTGTATATCCTGCCGCTGGCGGCGCTCTCGCTGCTCGCGACCGCGCGCACGCAGACGGACTTCCTCTATGCGCCGACGGAGGCTGTCCGGGTGGCGCCCGAAGCCGGGACCCAGCCGGTCGTGCCCTATGCGCAGGCCGACATCAAGCCCGGGACGAAGGTGATGGAACACTACGGACAGACCCTGGAGCGGATCGCAAAGGAATATGTCCTCTCTTCTTATAGCTTGCATGACCTGGATGACCTTCGCGGACTGGTGCCCGTGCGGATGGTCCTCACCGCGTCGGGGGTCCTGGATTCCGTGCAGATCCTCACCGACCGCCTCACGCCCGCGCAGGAAGCGGCCGTGATGACCCTGCTGACCCGTTCGCCGTTCTGGCGGTCCGGCGTACAGGAGGGCCACGCCGTGCCGGTCGAGTTCATCCTTCCCCTGGATTTTGGCTGGTAGTAAGCCATGGCGCGCGGACGGATCCTTCTCCTGGTCATCCTGGCGGGGCTGCTGGGCGCCTGCCGGCCGCAGCAGCCCACGGTGGTGGATTTCCCTTTTTATGCCTTTCGGAACACACTGAATGTCGAGCTGCTCCGCGTGGAGCGGACCGACACGGCGACGGTCCTGTCGATGCGGGCCTATTCCCGCCCGGGCTGGTGGATCTCCATTGATTCGTTGTCCTTCCTGTACGCCGACGGGCGCCGCTTCCCGCTGCACGGCGCCGAGGGGGTCGTGCCGGGCCGCCATCTATACATCCGGGACGCGGAGACCCCGGGGGAGGGATGGGTGGCATTCCGCCTGTTCTTCGACCCGCTCCCGAAGCGGGCGGAGCGCTGCGATTTCCTGGAAGGGGATTCCGGGAGCGCATTCAACATACTCGGTATCGATCTGACGGGGCGCCCGGTGCAGATTGCTGCGGACACGGACCGGGCTCCGGCGGCGGACAGCCTGCCTGCGGCCTCGCGGGAGCCCGGCACCACGACGGTCCGTGTCCACATCCCGGTGGAGGGGCCCTGGACGGAAACCATTGCCGGGTACGCCCTCGTGGAGGGCCGCCGGCCGGGCGTGGTCCGGCAGCTGCCGCTCCGCTTCGGACGTGACGGCGTGGGGGAAATCCGTTTCCGGCAGGCGCGCACGGCCGCCGTGCGAATGGCGCTGGGCGACGGGATCATCCAGCTCTCCTGCTGGACGGAGCCGGGGGAGACGGCGGACGTATACTGGGTCCCCAACAGCCGTTTCCTCACGGTCCGGCGCCTGGGGCTGCGGGAGGCCGAAGCCCCGCACGTCCGCTACACGGGCGCTTACGCGGCCGTCAATGCCCAATACGGGCAGAACCCGCAGTATCGGCTGGACCTCTCCGACCCGGCGCTCTTCCGGGGTGTCCGGACGGGGGCGGAGTTCGCCGGGCGGGTGCGGCAGGGCTATGACGCGCAGCACGCCCGGCTGGCCGCCGACCCGGGATTGACCCACCTGCAGCGCGACCTGGCGGAGGTGATGCTCAAGGGGGATGTCCTGCGGGCCATGTGCACCGCTGACGACATCCTGCGCCTGCAATACGCGCTGGACCGCGGCACCGACGCCGGCTACCGTCCGGTCATGCTCACGGACGCCGACTTCGCCTGGCTCGCCACCCTCGGCCTCCCTGACTCCCGCCTGCTCTTCTGCGACGCCGTCGAATACCTCTCCGACCCCCGCATCCGCCCCTTCGTGGAGCGTTGAGAGGCGGGGAAGAGATTCCCGGTCGGGGCCGGGAATGACGGGGGTTGAGCCGGGAATGACGGGGGACCGGGAACGGGAATGACGGGGAGCATAAGAGAAAAATAAGTATCTTTACCTTCTGTATGCGTGTCCGATGCCATTTCCTCCGGGGATCAGCCCTGCTGCTGGCGGTTCTGCTGCTGGCGGGGACTGCCTGCCGTCCCGTCCGGGACCCGGCGGCGGGGGAGGAGGTGCGGAATTACGATGACCTCGTCACGCTGTCGCGGCATTATTTCACGAACGGGCAGATGCGGCAGTATCAGCAAATCCGGGAGTCGCTGCAGACCCACTGGGACGACCTGTCGGACCGGCAGAAGAGCCGTTTTCTGACGGTCGCCCTGGAGGAGAGCCTCGCGGCGGGAGATTCGGCGCTCCTGGCGCAGCAGGCGGAGACTTACCGGACCCTGGCACCGGCTTCCGAGGCGGACTGGCTGCTGCTGTCGCGGGTGTACGAGTCTCTCGGGAAGCCGGACCTGACGCTGGAAGCCCTGGACCGGGTGCGCCGCCGACGCCTGCCCCTCGAAGACCAGATTGCCTACCTGCGCCGCCTGTTCCGCGCGGAAACCGCGCTGGATCTGACGGCCCGGCAGCTGCACACATACCGGCAGTATGTCCGGACATCGGCACGGAAAGCCGTCCTGGACCGGACGCCCGGCGCGCAGGATGCCGCGGACGAGGCGCAGATCCGCCGCGAGCGCTTCCTGCGGGGCCGCTGGCGGGTGCTCTGGGTGGCCGTCATCCTAACGCTGGCGGCAGCCTCGGCCGCAGGCTACCGGGGGATCCGGCGCAGGAGCCGCCGGGAATGGGAGCAGCAGGCCCGGCAGGTCGAGACCCTGCAACAGGAGGCTGCCCGGGCCCGCGGGGAGGCCGAGCAGTGGAAGCTGTTGCTGCAGAAAGAACAAGTCCCCCCGGAGGTGAAGACGCTGGTGTCCGGCCGCATCGAGGCCCTGAACCGCTACGCGCTCCAGAAACTCTCCCGCCAGGACACACGCGCAGCGGCCTCGCTCGAGCAGAGCCTTTCCCACGCGGACCGGGAGCAGTTCGTGCGGGACCTGCGCCTGCAGTTCCGCTACCTGCATCCGGACCTGACGGCCTTCCTCGAGGCGCAGGGCCTGACGGAGCAGGAGATGACCTGCTGCACCCTGCTCCTGCTCGGCTGCCAGACCAAGGAGATCTCGACGCAGACGGGCCTGTCCGTGCAGCGCTGCTACAACATCTTCAACACGGTCCGCCGCAAACTCGGCCTTCGGGAGGACCGCCGGACGCTCTACACCATCCTCTCGGAGCGGATCCGGGCGGAAGAATAGCGGAAAGATTTACCGCCGGGGGGCGGATTCTAGCACCATTTCGCGGCGACAAGCCGCGCAAAAAATTGAAACAGAACACATTAAATGCGGTAAATCCTGTTTGTCCGGCCTTCGGGCTTTTCTTTCTATCATTGCAGCCGGAAAACAAAAACGCTCATGAAAACGACAAGAACCTCTCTCCTTTTCCTGCTGGCCATCCTGAGCCCGGTGGCCCTGTGCCTGTTGTCCGCCTGCCGGCAGGACCCGGATGCTGCCGGGGCGGAATACACCCTGGACCTGGCGGCCTCCGTGCCGGTGCGGTCCCTGAGAACGGATTTCGATGTGTCCCGCCTCGGCCGCTTCGCGGGGCCGCTGGAGGTCGATACGCTGTTCCGCGACGCTTTCTTCTCCCCGTTCGACGGGCAGTCCCTGCTGATGTGCGCCGACAACCAGGCATTCCGCGTGGGCGTGCCGGACGGGAAGATCCTCGCCACGTATGGTCGCCCCGGCCGGGGACCGATGGAGTATACCGGAGTCGGCACCCTGGACCGGATGGAAGGGGAAGTATTCATTACGGATTATCAGGTCGGAAAAGAGCTTGTCTTCGATCTGGACGGAAAGCCCCTGCGGTCGCTGGAGCTCGAAAGACTCGTCATGCAAGGTCCGGTCGCGCCGGGGAAGTTCTTCCGGGGATATCCGAACGGACACAAGAAGGGCTGCCTGTATGAGATCGTGGATGAAGCCGGGACCGTGTACAGGACCTCCCGGATTCCGCCGGTCGAGGCGAAGAACCCGATCATCCAGCTGAACGGATGCGTCACAATAGACGGCAGATACGTCATCTCGCCCCAGCTGAGCTATGACTTCTATACTGTCACGGAGACAGAGGAACGTTTCTGGATCCATGTACATACAGGTCAGTACGCACAGCCGTTGGAGGTCCTGTGGGACCTGCAGCTCAAGAAACTGGAGGGCGACCGGTACATCAGCCGGGAGGACTTCCGCGTCACCGTGTCGGGCGGCCTGGCGTTCGTCCGTTATTTCATGGGCGGACTCCATGAGGTCATCTATGACCTGAAGACAGGCAGGATCCTGTTCAACATCAAGATCACGAACCTGGAAGATCCGATCCTGGGCCTGCCGGTGGAGCACGGGGGGAAGACCTGGTATGTCTGGCCGGTCTATTCGGACGAGCATTTCCTGATCTGCTCGGATCTCAACGAAGAGCATTTCTGGCTGTTTACCAAAGAATAAAAGGCGGGCAAACGAAGGATTTCGTTTGTTGGAAAGATTTTTTATATTTGTATCATCGGGCATAGCGCCCGGTGATACAGATATGCGAAGACTGACCAACAAAGAGCTGGAGATCATGACGATCTTCTGGCATCATCCCGGGGGGATGTTCGTCAAGGACATGCACGAACTGTACGCGGAGCCCCGGCCCCATATCAACACGATTTCCTCGCAGGTGCGGACCCTGGAGCGGGATGGTTTCCTGCGCCACAAGTCCTACGGCGGGAGTTTCCAGTATTTCCCCGTGCTCAGCGAGGAGACGTACCGCAAGGAGTTCCTGACGGGGTTCGTGCGCAACTTCTTCGGCAATTCCTACCGCGACGTGGTGAGCTCGTTCGTGCACGACGACAAGATCACCGTGGACGAGCTGGAGGACCTCATCCGGCAGGTCCGGGAAGCCGAGGAACAGAAATAATCCCGCGGGATGTAACTTTCCGGACAAAATCACGTCTTATAATTGATGAACTGAATATGAAGTCGAAATATAAATTCGCTCCGGGAGATTTGTCCCGGAGCGAAAACAGAACGAATTGACAATAAGACAGTTATGAAAACACATGGTAATCTGATGTGCCTCGTTTTGGCCCTGGCGCTGCTGCCCGGCTGCCGCCGGGGCGGCGCGGACGGGTTCGTGACCAAGGGCCCCGACGGGGCGATCAACCTTGCCGTCGGCGCGACGGCCGACCTGACGGAGCCGGTGACGGAGTTCCGGCTGGAGGATTATTACGATCCTGTCGGCGAAATCCTTCCTGACGATGAGGACCCCCGGACGTTCATGACCTCCATGGAGTTCTTCCATGCCGACGACGAGACCGTCCTGGTGCACTCCCGGGACCGGGTCGTGCGCCTGTCGCTGAAGGACGGCTCGTTCGTCTGCGAGTATGGACGCAAGGGGCGCGGCCCCGGGGAGTATACCCAGCCGCTGCTGTGTTTTGTCCAGGACGGAGAGGTCTATGTCAACGACATCATGAGCCGGTGCCACGTCTATGCGCTCGAAGACGGGCGCCTGCTGCGGGAGTTCCCGCTCTTCGAGAAGGACAGCCAGTTCAGCATCTATGCCCCGCTGGACAAGGACCACGGCGTGATCTGTTATTCCTCCCTGGCCGGGCAGGACCATCTGTTTGATGTGGTGGATGCGTCCCGGCAGGTGGTCCGTGCTGGTACGCTGCCGATGGCCAAGGTCGACGATGGCGGTATCCGGACCGGGTTTGCCCGTCGGATGGACGGGAAACTGTGTGTTCCGGATGACGGACCGAACATGGTCCTGCACCAGGTTGCTATCGGGAAAGATGCGCCTTGGGTACGCCTGGACAAGGGGGCATACACGCCGTATTCCTCCACCGGCGACCATTGGCTCATCGAGAACCAGTGGATGTCTTTCGGCCCGTTCTTTTTCGTGACCCTCCGGCGAAAGGCTGTCTCTTCCTCCATCGCCGTCTATGACCTCAAGCGCCGGGCGCTGGTGCTGTACAAGGCCGCCGGCGATGCGGAATCTTACCGCACGTGCGGCCTTCCTTACACCCGCGACGGGCAGACCCTCTATCTCATCCCGGATTTCGGCGACCGGGAGGTGCTGGTCTGCCATGACCACGCTGCGCCGGACAACTACTACTGCTTCCGCCTGAAGAAGTAGTCGAGCAGGAGCACGGCGCTATTGATAATCAATAAGTTATGAATCAACCTTCGGTAAAAGGCCCGAAAGTAAAAATGTAAATCGCTGATAATCAATGCGTGTTGGTTTTGTGAAATCTTTTGGTATCCTCGCCGCGGTGCTGCTCCTGACGGCCTGCGCACCGAAGGAAGGGGAATTCGCCGAGCCGCGTTTCCGCAAGGTCGAGCATCGGGATTTCACCATCCTGGGCGAGGAGCTTATGCTCTCGGTCGTGGGCGGCGAGGCCGCGTGGCGGGACCACCTGATCCTGCTGTCGGACGACAGAGCCACCAGAAACAACATACACATCTACAGCAAACGCACGGGTGCCTGGGAGCTGAGTGCGCTTCCGACCGGACGGGCAGCCGGGGAGATTTCGCTTGCCACCGACATCCAGGTGATGGGGGATACCTTGTATGTGTTCGATAACAATCCGCCCCGCCTGAAAAAGTATCTGCTGCCGGCGCTTCTGGCCCGGGAACCGATGACGGAAGTCTTTCTGGGAGAAATCCCGATGAGCGATCGGAGCATGCATTGGGCCGGCGTCGCCCCGGACCGGATGGTCGTGGTGTCCACCCTGTCTCCGGTGGACAGACCGGACCATCCGCCACGGATCCTGTGGACCGGGCCGGACGGTTCGGTCGCCACGTATGATGCCTATCCGTACGAGGACAGAAAGCTCATCTGGACCCAGTATTCCACGGCCTACCCTTATTTCGCCCTGTCTCCGGACGGCAGCAAACTTGTCCTGTCGACCACCTGGGGCAGTACCGTGGAGCTGTTCCGCCTCTCGGACGGGAAGATTGTCCGGGAGCACTGCCTGTATTGGGTCGATCCCGAATTCGTCCAGGGCAAGCCCGCTGCAACGTCCCGCGTAGGTACGTCCCGGATCCTGGCAACGGACAGCGGATTCATAACGGCCTTTTATAGCAAGGAAAAGGATTTTGATTCCGGGAGGTACGCTTGCGACCGCATTGCTTTCTTTGACTGGGAAGGCCGGGGCCACCGCTGTATCCAGCTCAGCGGATACAGCGCCACCCCCATCAGCTACGACGAGCAGGAGGGCACGCTCCTTGCGCTGCTCTGGGACGGGGATGGCACGATGTGCTTCGGTAAAATGACATTAAAACAATAAGGCTGATAATCAATGAGGATAAAGACAGGTTCAATTCTCGTCGTAATCATCTCACTCTGCTGCCTGCTGCCCGGCTGCCGCCGGGGCGGCGCGGACAGGTTCGTGACCAGGGGCCCCGACGGGGTGGTCACGCTCGCCGTCGGGGCGACGGCCGACCTGACGGAGCCGGTGACGGATTTCCGGCTGGAGGATTATTTCGAAGAGATCGGTACGAACCGGAATAACGACGATCCGCGGACATTCCTGTGGTCGCTGCAGTTTTCGTATTATGACGACCGGACGGTCCTCGCGGAGACCCGGGACGGGGTGGTCCGCCTCTCGCTGGAGGACGGTTCGTTCGTCTGCGAGTATGGCCACGTCGGCCGCGGGCCCGGCGAATACATCCCGCCGTACCTGCTTTTCGCAAAAGATGGCGAAGTATATGTCAGCGACCTGAACAGCAGCGTCTGCCACGTATATGCCGGGGACGGCGGGGCGTGGCTCCGGGATATTCCGCTGACGGACAACGGATATCCTTGCTACATGTATGCACCGCTGGGGGAGGGGCTGGGCGTCCTGACATATTCTTCCCTGGGCGGGAAGCCGCAGATGTTCGATATCGTGGATGCTTCCGGGCACGTCGTGCGGGAAGGGACCGTCTATGGCAACGGCAAGAAAACGAGCATGGAGGATGTTCAAAGCGGGAAAGCCGGAATCCAGGTTTACACGCCGGAACAGACGGGCGGATCCATCTGCCTGATGTCCAGCAGGCGGGATACGCTGTATCGGGTCACTGCCCTGAAAGACGAACCATGGCTGGTCCTGGACCCCGGGCGTTATCGTTCCCCCTATCATGATGAGCCGTCTCACATATTCTCTTCCGTCAATGTCTGCGGCGACCTGGCCTTCCTGAACATCGGCGTCGCAGGCGGGACCCGGATGGCCGTGTATGACATGCAGAAAGGGGAACTGCTGTTCTGCGTCTTTTCTTCGGACGGGGAAAACCCGCCCCTGACGTATGGCATCCCCTACGAACGGGATGGCGAGACGGTCTATCTGGCCCCGGTGAAGACCGACCGGGACCTGCTGGTCTGCGTCGACCGCAATGCCGAGGACTTCTACGGCTTCCGCCTGAAGAAATAGCCTCGCGCAGGGGCAAAGAAAAAGAATTTTTTAGTTTGTGCTCAAGATAATTTTCTTATCTTTGCCTGTATGAATGCACACAACTACCTGACAGGCCTTGCTTTGGCCCTGGCGCTGCTGCCCGGCTGCCGCCGGGACGGCGCGGACGGGTTCGTGACCAAGGGCCCCGACGGGGTGGTCACGCTCGCCGTCGGGGCGACGGCCGACCTGACGGAGCCGGTGACGGATTTCCGGCTGGAGGACTACTACGAACCGGTTGGGGAGATCCTCCCCTCCGATGATCCGCGGACCTTCATGCGTGGAATGAATTTCGCGTACTATGATGCGAATACGGTCTTGGCTTATTCCGGAGATCGCGTGATTCGGTTTTCGCTCGCTGACGGTTCTTTTCAAGGGGAGTACGGCCACAAAGGAAGAGGTCCCGGAGAATATACGATGGTACTTTCTGCCTTTGTCCGGGACGGCAGGGTATACGTAAATGACATCATGAGTACCTATCACGTATATGAGGGCGTCGACGGTCATCATCTCCAAGACGTCCCATTATTTGACAAGGCACAGCAGTTCTGCGCCCTCTATCCGCTGGAAGGAGATTATTCGATGATCCTGTATGCCTCCACGGCTGGGAAAAAACAGGTTTTCGATATTATTGACGGTTCCGGGAACCTGGTCCGTGAGAGCTCTCTGCAAGACGACAACGAAGAGATTGCCCAACGAGGAGGACTCCGGATAGGGTACAGCATCCCGTTGGGCGAGGGCTGGGGTGTTCCGTCAGACCGCGACAGGACGCTTTATCGTATCTCGCCAGAGCGGGATATTCCATGGGTCAGATTCGACTATGGTCGTTACTCTCCGACCGATTCTCCTCTGATGGTTTTGGAACGATTCTGTGTGTCCGGACCCTTTTTCTTGGCGAGCTTATATGGCGAATCAAGTTCTTTTCGTGCCGTCTATGATCTGCAGCGCTGCCGTTTGCTTTTTGTTACAGAAAATTTGAGCGATGATACGAGAGTGGAGCGTGCCGGCATTCCGTATGAACTTGACGGGCAGACACTTTTCCTCTGGCCCGAATTTGCCGCCCGCGACCTGTTGATCTGCCGGAATGTCCACACTGCGGACAACTACTACTGCTTCCGCTTGAAGAAATAGTCATGAAAACGATTGGAAATCTTGTTTGGTTCGTTCTGGCCCTGGCGCTGCTGCCCGGCTGCCGCCGGGGCGGCGCGGACGCGCTGGTCAGCCGGGAGTCCGGCGGGCTGGTCCGGGTCGAGATCGAGGCGATGGCGGAATGGACGGAACCGGTGGCGGAATTCGATCTGGCCAGGAGGTTCCAGCCTGTCGGGGAATTCCGGCTTGGAGACACGCGGGAGAATTATATCGACGGCCCGAAGGAGTTTAAGTACTATGATGCCCTGTCGGTCCTGGTCAGCGGCCTGGACCGCGTCCTGCGTGTTTCGGTCATCGACGGGACTCCCTTGCAGGAGTATGGCCGGAAAGGCCGGGGTCCCGGAGAGTTCGTGCAAGTGGAATCGTGTTTCGGCCAGGCTGACCGGGTCTATGTCACGGATACAGGCAGCCAGGTACATGTCTATGAAGCGGACGGGACGTCCGTGAAGGATTTCCTGCTGCTTGTTCCCGCCGTCCAATTCTGCGAACTGGCCCCGCTCGGCGGAGAGGCTTATCTGCTGAATTACTCTTCGCTCTCCGGGAAAGACCGTTATTTCGATGTCGTAGATGCCGGAATGAAGCTTGTCCGGCAAGGTTCCCTGCATCCGGACGATTCGGACCTGAAAAAGGGGGCAATCCGTCCGGGCGCCTCTCTGCGTTTTGACGACCGGGATTGCGTGATGTCGGGAGATACGCTTTACCGCGTGACGCCGCAGAAGGACCGCCCGTATTGGTATTTCGCGAAGAAGAAAACGAAGGGAATCCACTTTGAGAAGATGTCCAATTGGTTTTTTGTCCAGGCGAGCACGGACAGCCATGATTTCCGGATGGTGGTGGATGTCAGGACAGGTACCCCGGTATTCTATGCCCCGTTGAAGAAAACGTCCATGACAGTCGCCACGCAGCGCGGACCCGTCACGGTTCCCGCGACAGATCCGGAAGACCGGGCCCGTTTCGGAATCCCCTATGTTCGCGATGGGGAAGAAAGGCACATTTGGCCGGTCCTGGCGGACCGGGACCTGCTGATCTGCAATGACTGCCAGGAGACGGATTACTACTACTGCTTCCACCTTAAGAAATAGTTGCAGGAAGAGAGGTTGCCGTTTTTGCAGGGTACTGATTGTTTGGAAGATACGAATTTGCTCCGGGGAATTATCCCTAGAGCAAAAACAGAAAGAATTGAGAAAGAGATATGAGAACGACTCAAACCAACAACCGGCTGACAGGCCGACCCGGCGCCGTGCTGCTGTCGCTGCTCGCCGCGGCCCTGCTTGCCGCGTGCGGCGAGGAGGACCACAGCGGATACCTCGGCGGGCCGACTGTCGTGGCTGGTGTCCCGCAGGCGCGAACCTTGTCGGGTGAGCGCCTGACCGTTGATCCGGACGCCTTGATGGGGGCCCAGGACCTCTGTTATGCAGATGGCGGGATGATCCTGGTCGGACTGAAACGAAGTGCGGGCGAAGAATGTTTCTGTGTGGTCTCCCCGCAGAGCGGAACGGCGAATCGGATCCTTCGCAGCGGCCGGGGTCCCGGGGAGCGGATTTTCGCAAGTTATGCCGGATACCGGGACGGCCTGCTGGATGTTGCGGATGCCGCCGTCTTCAAGCTGGCGACCTACAATGTGGCGGAGCTGGTTGCGGGGGCAAACGGTCTGGTCCGGGAGCAGGAAATTCCCCGTTTTGCGCTGAACCCGCACCGGGTGGGGGAGAATCTGCTCTGCCATGTCCTGATTCCCGACAACACGATGCGGCTGTATGACGGCCAGGGCGGTCTGCTGGCGTCCTATGACCGGATGGGCCCGATGGATGAGTCCTTCACGCAGCAGAAACAGGGCTGGCTCCAGTCCTCCGATGCGCTCAAGCCCGACGGGACGCGCCTGGCCATGTGCCTGTTCAATCTCGACCGGATCAATGTGCTGGACCTGCGTGGGAAAGGCTCCTTCTCCATCGTCACGGACAAGGCCTGGAAGGGCAAGGACGACCGGGCGGAGGTGCTCCGCCAGATTGAGGAGCACGACCGGAGGAATTACTACCGGAAAGCGCAGGCGACGGACCGTCATATTTATGCCCGGTATATCTATCCGGAAGGCCACGTCGAAATCCGGGTTTTCGACTGGAACGGCAAGATGTCGGCCCGTTATGTCTTCGAGGAGCCGTTGGCCAGCTTCTGCGTCACGGAAGACGACAGCATCCTCTATGGCCTGACGGAGGAAGAAGAAATCTGGCAGTACAAATTCAAATAATCCAAATATGAAAGCGTACAACTACCTAGCTGCCATCGTTCCGGTCCTGTTTCTCGCAGGCTCCTGCCACCGCCCGGCGGCGGATCCGGCAGTGATCCGCATGGCGGAGCTGAAGGAGGCGCCGGTGCCCCAGGCGGGGCTGCCGTGTTTCTCGTCCGTGGAGCGGATCCTGCTGGACCGGGAGCCGAACGAATGGTCGGTGGCGCTCCCAGAGAAGGTCGTGGTGGCCGGGGAGCGGATCTATCTTCTGGGATACAGTGGAGACATGCGCCTGGCGTATGTGTCTGAATATGACCACGAAGGCCGCGCGGTCCGGATGATGGGCCGCCGGGGCCGAGGGCCGGGCGAATACGCCCGGGCGCAGGACTTTACCGTGGGCCCGGAGGGAGACTGCCGGATCCTGCTGGTGGACCGGGGCGAGGCGATGCTGTACCATTACGGCCCGGACGGGACGTTCCTCGGAAAGGCTTCTCCGGCAGGGCCGGATCCGGTGTCCCCGTATTATCTGGCCGCCCTTCCCTCCGGCGAACTGCTCGTGGGGACGACCCTCTGGGACAAATCCGCGTGGAAGGACTACCGGGTGGTGGTCTGCGACACCTTGCTGCAGGCCCGCCGCGGGATGATTCCGAATCCGCACAACCTGGATCCGAATTTCGCGTTCTCGAACGTGGGGATCTGCGACACGGGGGACGGCTTCCAATACATCGTGCCGATGGAGGATTACGTGCACCGCTTCGACCGGGAGGGGAATGACATCGGCTCGGTGCGCATCGACTTCGGGCCCGCCGCGCTCACGGATGACATCCGCACCGACGTGGAGCCCCATCTCGACGAGATGGACGGCAAGAGTTTCCTGTTCAATGCTGCCTACTTGGACGATGCCTGGCTGTTCGGCTCGGTGCGCGAGAAAGGCAAGCCGCGGAGCATCGCCGTGGACCGCGCCGCCGGGGTGCGGTATGCGACCGAAGAGGTCTACGGCCTGTTCTTCGGCATCTGGGACGGCCGCGCCGTCTGGCTCAAGGACACCGAGGACGGCTGGCAGCTGACCCTCTGCACGCTGCGGCGCTAAACCAATCAGCAGATGAAAAGAATCAGTTGTCTGTTTGCCGCGGCGCTGCTGCTCGCCGCGTGCGGCCCGAAGGGCGCGCCGGGCGTGGTGCCGGTGCCGGAGAACATCTCGAAGGAGGCGCTCGAGCCGCTGGTGCGCTCGATCGACCTGGTCCCGCTGGAGACGCACGGGGATGATTTCCTCGGAGAGGGGACGAATCTCATTCTTGCGGATGGGAACTATCTGCTTGAGGACCCGGGCAACCGAAAACTGCACTTATACGGCCCGGACGGGAAGTTCCTGAACCGGATTGGCCGGGAAGGCCGGGGACCGGAGGAGTACCATTCGATCTGGAACACGCTGTACACGGGCGGACGGGTGTATGTCTATCAGGGCGGATCGGAGGACCTGCTTGTCTATCGTCCGGACGGTTCTTTCGAGAAGAAAGCGGCCCTGCCCGCCGAAGGTGGCAACGCTTTCTTCCCGCTGGAGGACGGTTATCTGGCGTATATCGGCTATGTCGGTCCGGGTGATGACATGATCCAGTGGATCCCGGAAGGGCAGGAACCCGTGTCGCTGGTCCCGAAGCGTGGGCTGCCATTTGCATCGATGCAGCAGCGGCCTTTCTCGGAGTATGGGGGACGCATCTTCATGCCGGATGCCATGGGCGAGAAGGTCTATGCCTTCGCGGACGGGAAGGCGGAGACCTTGCTGAACCTGGATTTCGGTCGCTTCACGATCGGGGAAGAGTTTTTCAGCGGCGACGTGGATGCGGCTTTCCGGATCCTGGAGACCCGCCATGCGAATGTCGGCGCCTATTGGGAGAACGAGCGGATGCGGGTCGTCGAGGCACAGCGGTCGGAGAAGAAAGACGACAGTTCGCCTTTCCCCGACCGGGAGATCATCTACGGGCTCTTCCTCCACGGGAAATGGAACTGGGTGAACACCGGCGACATCGGTGCCATGCCGTTCGCCCACAGCGTCGCCGGCATCGACGGCGACGCGCTGGTGTGCCTGCTGGACCCGCTGCTGCTCAAGGAGATGGACCCGGCCCTCCGGGCGAAAATCTCCAATCCGCAGGTGCTGGACGCTCTCGACGAGGACAGCAACTACGTCGTCGCGAAGGTGCATCTGAAATAAGCAGGAGCAGCGAAACGGAATGCTGCCAATGTCCGTCAGAACGGGACATTGGCAGCATTTTCGGGGCTTTTTTGCGCCCAACGTCCAGTTTTCAGGGACGTTGGGCGCACTTGGGGATTCCGGATCCGGAACGTCTCGGGGCCTAGAGCTTGCGGGCGCCGTCGGAGATGACGACGTCGTAGACCTTGGGGGCGTGGCCGAACTTGGCGGTGAATTCCTTCACGGCAGCGTCCACGAAGGGCTGGTAGAGCTCCTTCTTGACGAGGTTGATGGTGCAGCCGCCGAAGCCGCCGCCCATCACCCGGGAGCCGGAGACGTCCATCTTGCGGGCGAGCTTGTTGAGGAAGTCAAGCTCCTCGCAGCTCACTTCGTAGAGCTTGCTCATGCCGAAGTGGGTCTGGTACATCATCTCGCCGGCGGTCTCGTAGTCGCCGCGCTCCAGGGCGTCGCAGAAGTCGAGCACGCGCTGGACCTCGCCGATCACATACTCCGCGCGGAGGAAGTCCTCCTCGGGGATCTCGGCGCGCACCTCCTCGAGCCACAGACGCTTGGCGTCGCTGAGGAAGTCCACGTCGGGGTGGTTCTTGCGCATCGCGGCCGCGGCGTTCTCGCAGGAGGCGCGGCGCTTGTTGTAGGCGGAGGAGGCGAGCTCGTGCTTGACGCAGGAGTCAATCAGGACGAGCTTATAGCCGGCAGCCTCGGGATCGAAGGGGAAGTACTTGTACTCGAGGGTCTTGCAGTTGAGGCGGATGAGGTTGCCCTTCTTGCCGAAGCAGGAGGCGAACTGGTCCATGATGCCGCAGTTGACCCCGCAGTAGTTGTGCTCCGTGCTCTGGCCGATCTTGGCGAGCTCGAACTTGTCGATGCCGTTGGCGTTGAGGTCGTTGATCGCGAAGGCGAAGCAGCTCTCGAGGGCCGCGGAGGAGCTCAGGCCGGCGCCCAGGGGGACGTCGCCGGCGAAGACGGCGTCGAACCCCGCGACCTTGCCGCCGCGCTTGATGGTCTCGCGGCAGACGCCGAAGACGTAGCGGGCCCAGGCCTCGGCGGGCTTGTCCTCCTCGGCGAGGCCGAAGGACGTCGCGGCGTCGTAGTCGATCGAGAAGAGGTTCACCTTGTCGGTGCCGTTGAGCTTGATCTCGGCCATGATGCCCTTGTCGATGGCGCCCGGGAAGACGTAGCCGCCATTGTAGTCGGTGTGCTCACCGATGAGGTTGACACGTCCGGCAGCGGCGTACATCGTGCCGCCCTGGCCGTAGAGAGCGAGGAATTTCTCGTGGATTTTGGTCTGCATGTCCATAGTGATTATGTGATTTTAAAGATTGTCGCAACCACAAATGTATCAAAAATAAACGACAATGACAATAGGCAGGTGGTCGCTCACGCCGCCGCGGTAGCGCGGACCCGTGAAGGTACGCCGGGGCTTCTGCCCGCCGAAGGCCGCGTCGGGCTCCAGCAGCAAGGGGTCGGCGAAGATGTCCTCCCGCACGCGGGCGAAGCCTTCGGCGAAATGCCCGTCGATCTTCTCCCACCGGCCGTTGTACTTCAGGGTCCCGCCGCCGGAGTCCCACAGGTCCTCGTTGAAGTCCCCCATCGAGAGGATGCGGCGGGTGCCGGCGGCGCGCAGCGAGTCCGTGAGCGCACGCATCCGCTCCCGGGCCAGGTCCCGCCGCCCGGACTTCCCGCCGATCTGCGACGGGTGGTGGTTGACCAGCACCGCCAGGCTGTCGAACTCCGCGAGCAGGATGTCCCGCGTCGCCATCACGCCGCCGGCGCTGTCCGGCACGTGTTTGGGTGCGGCGGCGCGCAGCGGCAGCGTCGAGCGCCGCGCCAGCAGCGCGCAGTCGATCCCGCGATGGTCGGGGGACTCGTAGTGGATGATCCGGTAGTCGAGCTTGCGCAGCGCCGTGGCGCCCAGCAGCTGGCGCAGCACGAAGCCGTTCTCCACTTCGGCAAAGCCCACCGCGTCGGGCAGCCGCCCGTAGCGGTCGGCGATGCGCAGCAGGGTCTTCGCCACGGCGTCGCACTTGGCGTAGAAACGCCCTGCCGTCCAATACTCCGGCTTGTTCTCGGAGTGATAATCGAAAAAGTTCTCCACGTTCCAAAAAATGACCAATAACGAATCGACCGGTTGGGAGACAGCACTGGCAGAGAAGCCCAATAAAAGCAGAAGAAGTATCATAGTCCGTTTCATACCGCGAATATGGCGAAAAATCCGTAAATTTGTCCCACTAAAACAGAAAGAACATGTCCCTCAAGTGCGGTATCGTCGGACTGCCGAACGTCGGCAAATCCACCCTCTTCAACTGCGTCAGCGTCGGGGGCGCCCAGAGCGCCAATTTCCCGTTCTGCACCATCGAGCCCAACCTGGGCTCCACCAATGTCCCGGACAAGCGCCTGGAGGTGCTGACGGAGATCTGCCACCCGCAGCGCACGATCCCTGCGACGGTCGACATCGTCGACATCGCCGGCCTGGTGCGCGGCGCCAGCCGCGGGGAGGGCCTCGGCAACCAGTTCCTCGCCAACATCCGCGAGTGCGACGCCATCCTGCACGTGCTGCGCTGCTTCGACAACGGCAACGTCGTCCATGTGGACGGCTCCGTGGATCCGGTGCGCGACAAGGAAGTCGTGGACCTGGAGCTCCAGATCAAGGACCTGGAGACGGTCAGCGCCCGCATCGCCAAGGTCCAGAAGCAGGCCACGACCGGCGGTGACAAGGAGGCGAAGAAGCTCCTCGCGCTGCTGCTCCGCTACAAGGAAGCCCTGGAGCAGGGCCGCTCCTGCCGCAGCGTGGCGCTGCTCAACGACGAGGAGGCCGCCCTGGCCCACGACCTCTTCCTGCTGACCAACAAGCCCGTCCTGTATGTCTGCAACGTCGACGACGCCTCCGTCGTGGATGGTAACAAATACGTGGACGCCGTCCGCGAGGCGGTGAAGGACGAGCATGCAGAGATCCTCGTGATCTCGGCCCGCACGGAGTCCGAGATCGCCGAGATGGAGGACTACGAGGACCGGCAGATGTTCCTCGAGGAGATGGGCCTGCAGGAGTCCGGCGTCGTCCGCCTCATCCAGGCCGCCTACCACCTGCTCGGCCTGCAGACCTTCTTCACGGCCGGCGCCGACGAGTGCCGCGCCTGGACGATCCACCGCGGCGACAAGGCCCCCAAGGCCGCCGGCGTCATCCATTCCGACTTCGAGAAGGGTTTCATCCGCGCCGAGGTGATCAAATACGACGACTTCGTCCAGTACAAGACCGAAGCCGCCGTGCGCGCCGCCGGCAAGATGGGCGTCGAGGGCAAGGAGTATGTCGTCCAGGATGGCGATATAATGCATTTCCTTTTCAATGTCTAATATCCTCGCCAAATGCTCCCGGTGCGGAGCGGAACATAGCGTCAGCGTGCCGCAGAGCGTCAACGCCAGCACCTCCCCGGAGCTCAAGGAAAAGGTCCGGAGCGGGGAGCTGTTCACCTGGGACTGCCCCCATTGCGGCACCGCCAACCTCCTGAAAGTCCCCTTCCTCTACCACGACCCGGCGGAGCGCCTGATGGTCGTCCTGACGGACGCCTCCGTCAGCGCGGAAGGCCTGCCGGAAGGCTACACGGGCCGCCAGGTGCGCAGCGTGGGCGAGCTGATCGAGAAGATCAAGATCTTCGACGCGGGCCTGGACGACCTCATCATCGAGATGTGCAAGTTCGTGACCTGCCAGGAGCTGAAGAAGGACGTGCCGCTCAAGTTCGCGGGCACGGACGGCGCCGATGGCGAAATGACCTTCACCTACCCGGCCGACGGGCAGATGGAGCTCGTGGCCGTCGGGTTCAACGTATACGAAGATTGCGCCGGAATCCTCCAGCGCAATCCGCAGATCCGGGCCTCCGTACAGGGCCTCGCCTGCATCGATCAGGCTTGGCTTTCCCGGTATTTTCGTTAGGAATACGAGTCCGTCAACGGACGGACGACTATGTCGATAGGTTAAGTATGTGACAATACAAAGGTACGGATTCTTTTGGTGGATTGTACCTTTTCCGCGTGGCGGAATACTTACACAATTATTTATAATCTACTGAAAATTAAAAAGATACAAGGGTGTAAGAAGGGCAAATTCTTACACCCTTGTTTTCTGCCCTTTTCCGGAGTGGAACGGACGCCGCTCCTACCCCTTGATCAGCGAGGAATACTCCGGCTTGCCTAGGTTCCGGATCCGGTTCTCCAGCCGGTGCGTCTTGACATAGACATTGTTGGTCGTGATGTCCAGCAACTCGGCGATCATGTCCGGCTTCAGGTCGATCAGCCAGAAGCAGAGGAAGCGCTCCTCGCTCTGCTTGCCGTCGAGCTCCAGGTCCTGCTTCAGCTGCGTCAGCAGGCCGCCCAGTTCCTGGTCGATACGCTGCTCCAGCGTGTGGTAGTCTTTCTCCAGGACGCAGACCTCGCGGAGGTCTTTGCGCAGGGCCCGGACGATCTCCTTGTCGGAGTAGCGGTCGTTGCGTTCCAGCCACATCCAGTAGCCGTATTTTCCGTTCTTGCGGAGCTTCTCCAGCCGGTCCCGGTTCAGCTGCGCACGCAGCTGCTCCAGGCGCGAGGACAGGTCCGAGGAGAGGGACTCCGTCCTGCGCTCCTGCTCCTGCAGCTCCTGCTCCAGCGAGCCGCGGATGGCGATCAGTCGGTCGCGCTCGTCGCGGGTGCGGCGTTCCCGCAACAGCGCGACGGTGATGCCAGACAGCAGCAGGACCAGGCCGACCATGGCCCAGACGCTCAGCTGAAGCCGCCGGGCGCGCTCCTGCTGCGAGGCCAGTTCGTAGTAGTCGCGCAGGGATTGGTTGACCGGATCCTTGAGGGTGAAGTTGATGGTCTCGTCTTCGTTGTTGCGTTCTTCCCACTGATAGCGGAAAGCCTGCCGGTAGTCTCCCCGCAGCGTTGCGAGCCGGAGCAGCCAGGGTAAGGCATTGATCCGATTTGTCCCTTCCAGATTCTCGAGCTGCTGGCGGAGCGTGTCGGAGGCTTTCATGTCGCCCTGCAAAGCCAGGGCGTAGGCATAGGCGCCCGCCTCCTTGACGTCCAGCGGGAAAATCTCCCGTTTCCGGTCCAGCAGCGCGATCGCCCCGGCCGGATCGCGGTCCGGTTGCTGGACTTTCATGCAGGCGTAGTGGGAAAGGAAAGTTGCCTGGGCGAAAGGAAACGCATCGGAATGGGCGATGGCCCTGCTGTACAGCGAGTCGGCCATGTGCCAGTCTTTCTGGGCGTGGTACACTTTCGCCAGGGATCCCAGCACCGAATTGTAGATGGGGTCGTTCGCTGCCGCGAGGACATCCAGCGCCTTCTCGTAGTACTCTTTCTCCTTTTCGGTGTTGTAGCATCCGCCGTAGAGCGCCCCTTCCGCGACATAGAGCAGCCCCAGCGCGTGCTTGTCCGTCACGCTGCCGGCGAAACTTTCCGCCCGGGCGAAGAGGACAGCCGCTTCGTTATAATTGTTCTTATCCTGCTCGATCCGCCCCAGATAGTGGTAGACCTTCATCTTCTCGTCGGCCGAACCGTGCCGTTCGTACCAGCGGACCGCCTCGTCGTCCAGCAGCCCCGGGACCGTGATGTCCTGGTAGTTCTTGTCCAGGGCCATCGTCCGGAGAAGCGCATAGCGGGCGCGCAGGGCACGGGTGGTGAGCGCGGAGGAGTCCACTTGCGCCAGCTTCTCGAGGGCGTCGCCCGGATGCTTGTTGACACTTTGCTCCACCGCGTCCAGTCCGGCAGTCAGCGCGTCCTGCCGGGAACGGTCGCAGGCGACCGTCAGCGTCAGCGCCGACAGCAAAGCAAGAGCCGGAAATAACTTTTGTCCTACTGGATACATGATAAATGGAAATGTCCCGCTTTGCAGCAGGACAAAGATATCAAAAAAGGATTGGAATTCCTATCAGAGGACGAGCACCCAACTGTCGACCTCTCCGTCGGCGAAGGTGATCGTGATGGTCCACGTTCCGGGACGGCCGGAGAACGGAATCCGGGCCTCGCCGAAATCGGTATCGACGGTTGCCTGCACATACTCTCCCGTGTCCTCGTTCGACAGTTCGACCGTAGCGAGGCCCAGGTCGGTCGTGAAGTAGATGGTCAGTGCTGCCCGCGGACGGTGGCCAGGCTTGCCGGGAGCATGGATAACGGGTTTCCCACTACTGGCGATGTCATCCAGATACAGAATGACGGTTTCGGACTTGTCGCCCTGCGTGGTCCCGGGTTTCGGGGTCGGGTTTTTCGGAGGCTCAGGCGTCGCGAAAGCTGTCGGCGCGACTATGAGAAGCGCCACGAGGAGGTGTAGGATTCTCTTCATAAGACAACAATTTTTATAAAAACGGAAGAAAACAAAACAAAAAGCCTGCCACTTTTCAAGGTGACAGGCTTTTTTCTGTTAATCAGGACTACACAAAGCAATTGTTGAGTTTGAAAGTCTTGTAGATGTAAGAGGCCGGGCTTCCGTCTTTGGGCTGCACCTTGATCAGGAAACGGACGCCAAATACATAGTCATGTATCTGGGGAATGTTATGGCCAGGGATGTCGCTGGTATAGTCGTCGTACTCGAACATGTTCACATAGATGGGGCCACCTTCCTCCGCGACCAGGTCTTCCGAAAGAATGGTGACATTGGCGACTTTCAGCAGTTCCGGATTGAAGACGAGGCGGTCCGCATAGTTCCAGTGGCGCCGCGGGTTGAAAACGGCGGTCCGGTGGATTTCACATTCTGTGTAATACTCGTCGTCGCCGCCGCGGTTGACCACGACCTCGCTGTAGCTTCTCTGCGACTGGATGTACAGCGTATTGTCTCCGATAAAGTTAAGGACGCCAAGGGGCTCGTTGTACAGCGGGACATAGCCCTGGACCGTTCCGCCGAAACTCATACCGGGAATGTACATGGAAACCGCGTTGACGGCACTGTTGCTTGTCAGCGTGCCTTCCAGTTGGATATCCGTATCCGCTTTCAGGGAGACCGGGGTTCCGGCGGAACTGGAGCTGCCGCCGATGATGGCGCTCAGCAGCGAACAGGCAAACGACGGAATGCCGCCGAAGAAAGAGGAGGTCACCTTGGTCACGCCATTCACGATGTCCGTGAAATAGGAATTCTTGATACCCAGTTTGTTGTTGGAAGAATCATTGGCCGTGGGCGTCTTTTTCAGTTTGTCGATCAGGCTCGAACCGACGATTCCGGCTACGCCCTTGATGGTCTCTGGCACTTGCGCCTTGACCAGGTCCATGGGAGAAGAGGAACTGGCGCCGACCGTACCGGAAATGTCGGACTTGGCCTTGCCGCCCAGTTTGATCGTCGAGAGGTTGTAGCAGTCCGTCTTCATCTGGAACCGGAGCTGAAGGTAGTTCGTGTTCTTCAGGTTGGGATCATATGCCAGTTCGTATTCGACCATATACCACTGGTTGTTGATCAGCGGTGCGCCGCCGCTCAAGGGTTTGGGGCGGACGGAATTGAACGCCTTGACGTTCTGGCCGGGCTCGGCCATGTCCGAGCCGAGGAAGCTCAGGATCGAGGAGTTCGCCGAGCCGTTCAGATAGATGGCGTCTTCCATGTAAGAAGAAGCGGCAATGCCGCCGAGGCTGTTCAGATACATATAGATCCGAAGCGTTCCCCGGTAGACATTATAAAGTACGAAGTACGGATCCGTAAGGGGTGCTCCCGTAGATTTGAACGTGGAATAGACCAGTTTCCAGCCATTCACCTTTTTGAAATCATACAGGATGTCCGGTCCATAGAATACGTCCAGGCCACCGTTGCCCGGCGCCCAGGGGACGAGGATCGACTGTGTGCCGGGTGCCGGCATGTAATCGTCCGTTTCCCAATCGAAGGTTTCGGGGGTAATGGCCTTGGTTTCCATGGAAACGGGCGTTTCTTCCCGGGGGGAGAGTTCTTCTTTCGTCTGGCATCCGGAGAGCAGGGCGAGCAAGAGGAAAGCGCCGGTGGCGCTGTACAAAGAGATTTTCATAATTATTTGTGTTAAAAGGTAAAAACGTTTTTCAGCGAATAAGCAAAGGAGCCAGACGATCCCGGAACTAGACCCCGCTGAAGGAACTGAAGCCGCCGTCGACCGGGAGGACGACGCCGGTGACGAAGGAGGCGGCGTCGCTGCAGAGGAACTGGGCGGCGCCGTTGAGCTCGGTCAGGTCGCCGAAGCGGCGCATCGGCGTCTTGGCGATGACCTTGACCGAACGCTCGGTCAGCGAGCCGTCCTCGTTGAGCAGCGCGGCGCGGTTCTGCTTGCCGATGAAGAAGCCCGGCGCCAGCGCGTTCACGCGGATCTTCTCGCCGTATTTGATGGCCATCTCGGCGGCCAGCCAGCGCGTGAAGTTGGATACGCCCTCCTTGGCGGCGCCATAGCCCGCGACGCGGGACAGGGCGTCATAGGCCGCCATCGAGGAGATGTTGAGAATGCAGCCGTAGCCCTGCTTCGCGAAGACTTTCGTGAAGACGTGGCAGGGATAGACGGTGCCGTTGAGGTTGAGGTCCAGGACCTTGGTCCAGTCCTCGAGCTTCATGTCCCAGAAGTTCTGGTCCGGCATCACGTTGGCCCCGGCGACATTGCCGCCGGCCACGTTGATCAGGATGTCCACCTTGCCGTATTTGGCGAGGACCTCGTCGGCAATCTTGGACACGGCCTCCGTGTCCATCACGTTGCAGGCATAGCCGCAGGGCTTGCCGCCCAGGGCCTGGAGGGACGCTACGGTCGGTTCGACCTGTTCGGGACGGTGGACGAGGGCCACCACGTCGGCGCCCTGCGCGGCGAAATGCCGGGCGAGCGAGCCGCCCAGCGCGCCGGCGGCGCCGGTGATCACGGCCACCTTGCCGGCTACGGAATACTGTTCGTTCATATGTTATTTCTCCTTTTTGAGTTCGTTCTGGACAGCCGCCATCATGCCGCTGACCTGGCCGAGGGCCAGCATGCGGCCGTGGAAGCTGTAGCCGGCGTTGTAGCCGCGCGTCTCGTCGCCCAGCATGGTGCGGCCGTGGTCCACGCGCATCGGCAGGTCGCGCCCTTCGCGCTCGAAGATGCGGATGAGCTCGACCAGGTCCACGCGCCCGTCGGTGTGCGGCGCCTCCACGAAGTTGCCGCCCGGCAACAGGTTGCAGGTGCGCAGGTGCACGAAATGCGTGCGCGGGGCGAATTCGCGGGCCATCGCCTCCACGTCGTTGTGCGCGCCCGCGGAGAGCGAGCCGGCGCAGAAAGTGACGCCGTTGTGGAAATCGTCCACCGCATTCAGCATCCAGCGGATGTCCTCGGCGCTGCACACGATGCGCGGCAGGCCGAAGATCTGCATGGGCGGGTCGTCGGGATGCACGCACATCCGCATGTCCCACTCCCGGCAGACCGGCATGATGGCTTCGAGGAAGTAGCGGAGATTCTCGCGGAGCTGGTCGCGGGTGATGCCCTTGTACGGCTCCATCAGGGCGCGGAATCTGGCCACGGGCGAGCCTTCGCCGTCGCCGAGCGGGCCGTTGACGAAGCCCTGCGTCTTGACGATGAGGGTGTCGATCAGCTGCTCCTTCTCCGCGTCGGTGATCGTGCGGTCCAGCGCCTCGACCTTCTCCAGCACGTCCTGCGGGAAATCCTTCTCCGCGCCTTCGCGCTTGAGGATCTTGATGTCGAAATAGGCGAAGCGGACCCGGTCGAAATACAGCGCCGTGGTCCCGTCGGGCATGGGGTGCTCCAGGTCGGTGCGCGCCCAGTCGATCACGGGCATGAAGTTGTAGCAGATCGTATGGATGCCGCAGCGGCCCAGGTTCTCCAGGCTCTGCTTGTAGGTCTCGATCAGCGCGTCGCGGTGGGGGCCGGCGTACTTGATCTCCTCGCTCACGGGCAGGCTCTCGACGACCGACCAGCGCAGGCCGGCCGCGGCGATGTAGTCCTGCAGGGCGCGGATGTCCGCTTCGGGCCAGAGTTCGCCCGGCGCGTATTGGTGCAGGGCGGTCACGATTCCCTCCACGCCGATCTGGCGCAGCATGCTCAAAGTTATCTTGTCGGCGGGGCCGAACCATCTCCAGGTTTTCTCCATTTTGCGTAGATTTTTGTCGGGGCAAAGTTAGAAAAATTACCTATATTTGAACTTTGGATATGTACCAAAACCTGTAGAAATGGCAAATTGCAAGAGCATCTCCAAGCTTTGGAAGACCGAAGACTGGCTCGCCGTCTGGATCGGCTTCATCATCATCGCCATCGGCCTTGTCGCCGTACTCACCAAGGCATTTGACTTTTCTGCCCTGACCTTCAAGACCTGGACCTGGGGCGAGCCCCTGACGGACGCGCAGCTGGCCAAGGTCGTTCCGCTGGGCCAGCAGTTCGCCTCCGGCGTCTTCTGGGGCAAGCTGCTCCGCACGTTCCTCGTGCTCGGCGTGCTCTTCAGCGTCGGCGCCGCCCTGACGGGCGAAAAGGTCCGGCGCTTCATCCCGGCGTTCGTCGTGGTGTTCGTCCTGTCCGTCGCCGTCCGCCTGATCAGCGCCGAGTTCACGCTCAACCGCTATCTCGAGTGGGCCTTCTGGGCGCTCATCGTCGGCATGCTGGTCTCCAACACGGTCGGCACGCCGAAGTGGCTCAAGCCCGCGGTCAAGACCGAATTCTATATCAAGACGGGCCTCGTCATCATGGGTTTCTCCGTCCTCTTCTCCAACATCGCCAAGTTCGGCCTCTACGGCCTCGGGATCGCGTGGATCGTGACGCCGGTCGTGATCCTGTTCATGTGGTGGTTCGGGACGCGCGTGCTCAAGATGGACAACAAGCCGCTGGTCATCACGATGGCTTCCGCCACCAGCGTCTGCGGCACGTCCGCGGCCATCGCCACGGGCGCCGCCTCCAACTGCAAGAAAGACGACCTGACGATGACCATCTCCATCTCGATCATCTTCACGGTCCTGATGATGGCCTTTGAGCCGGTCCTCATCCGCTGGGTCGGGATGTCCCCGATCATGGGCGGCGCGCTCATCGGCGGCACGGTCGACAGCACCGGCGCCGTGGCCGTGGCCGGCAGCGTGCTGGGCGGCGAGGCCGAGCAGGCCGCCGTGCTCGTCAAGATGATCCAGAATATCCTCATCGGCTTCGTCGCCTTCTTCGTGGCCCTGTTCTTCGCGACCTCGGTGGGCAGGAAGGACGGGCAGAAAGTCGGCGCCGGCGAGATCTGGAACCGCTTCCCGAAGTTCATCATCGGCTTCTTCGTCGCCTCGCTCGTGGCTTCCTTCCTCGTCCAGCCGCTCGCCGGCGCCGACCAGGTCAAGGCCGTCAACGGCGTGCTCGACCAGTATAAGAACTGGGCCTTCGTGCTGGCCTTCGTCAGCATCGGCCTGGACACCAACTTCAAGGACCTGGTGAAGCAGATGCAGGGCGGCAAGCCGCTCTGGCTCTATCTGGTCGGCCAGGCCTTCAACATCGCGCTGACCTTCTTCGCGGTGTGGCTGCTGCTCAGCGGCGTGCTCTTCCCGGTCCCGCACCTTTCTTAAGATGCTTCCGCGCAAGACGGCCGGCCGGATCGCCCTCCTCGTCGTGGGCGGCGCCATCCTGTGCGCCGCCGTGTATGTGATGGCCCGTCGCATCGGCCTCAATCCGGAGCTGGATTTCGGCGCTGGGGCCTATTACTATGCCGACATTCCCGAATACGAAAAGGTCCTCGACTGGGACACCTACCAGGCGCAGCTTCCGTTCTGGGTCTACGTCGTCCTGTTCCTCGCCTGGGGCTTCTTCATCTACCGGATCTGGAAGCGGATGGACCGCAAATAAAGAAGGGGACCGCGTCTGTTCGCGGTCCCCTTGCGCTTTCAATGGAAGCGTCCTACTGGAGCAAACCAGGCTGTCTCGCTATTTCCGCTAGCAAGATGCTGTTGAGGGTCCATTGCTTGGACCCTCGACAGCAGTAGGCGAAAGATTGTTCGGCCGCAGACAAATGGAATCAGAGCGCAGCGACCGAGGGGGCCAGGGGGGGCTTCCCCTTGCATGGACATCGCCGGAGACAAAGGGGGCGGCGTTACTTCTGCCCCCAAAACTTGTAGAGATAGAACCGGGTTATATAATTTACTGAAGGATATTGGATTATATGAAACTTTTACTATTTTTGCTAAACTAATAATAATATCTAATCCGTTTATTCAACTATGATTAACATGACTAAAGCTATTCGAACAGCGTTATTTATTGGATTTACCGCTCTTTTTGCTGCCTCCTGTTCCAAGGAGCCGTCAACTTCCTCACTTGTTCTGCAGGAAACTCTTCCAGTAGCAGAATTGCCTGACACCAAGGCTGCCGATCAAAAGAAAGCGCGTGATTTTACCGTAACGAGAGAAATGGTTGAGGCGTTTCTTGAGAGCGAATCAGAAAAGGATAGATCTGTTGTATCCATTTCTTCTTATCCTTCGAATGACAATCCTCTTTTGTTTGTCGTCAATTACGAGAATGGGTGGAAAATAATTCCGGGAGATACTCGCTTTGGGTATGTCCTTGCTCAAAGCGAATCGGGAACGTTAGATCTGTCAAATAAATCGGAGAATCCCGGGTTTAATATGTTGGTGGAGAGCATGCTGGATCAAATCAAGTCCGCTCGCGGCATGCGGGTGAAGAATGAAACAATGGAGGAGAACGCTCGCGCCTGGAACGGTTTTCGGGCACCGGCGGTCGTTGACCTTAACAAGAAATTAGCCGCCCGGAGTAGTAGAAGTGGAGAATTAATGTGGGCAAAGATCAAGTATTCTCTAAATGTAGAAACGGATACAGTTACGAACAAAGGCCACTTGCTTCAAACTAAGTGGGGACAAGGAAGTCCCTGGAATGTGAGCATGTATTCGTACGAAGGAACGAAGTGTCTCCCCGGGTGTGGTTCGGTTGCGGTTGCTCAGGTTTTGTATTACTATCATAATAAACAGAACTGTCCGAGCGGCCTGTATCATTCTGTAAACATTGATAAAGTTACAGAATACAATATTAATCAAAAGAAGTGGTTCAGTATAAAGTTAAAAAGAGCGGACTTTGTCTTTAATTCTTCCAGGTGGGAAGAGATGCCCTTGACCAAAGATGAAGATAATCCTAATGGATACAAATATGTTTCTGACTTGATGCTGGATGTGGGTGCTCGTATGAATACTAAGTATTATGTAACCGGATCAAGCGTCGTCGCAGACGTTAACGGGTTTTATAACACGTCTGTGTGTGGTTTATCAGGGACATGGGCGCACTACTCAACATACAATGATTTGCAAGCCGTGGTTAATTCGTTGGATGCTGACGGACCGGTGATAGTTGCTGCAACTGAAGCAGGTAATGGGGGGCATACGTGGGTTATAGATGGTTATGTTCAAGTTGAGAGAACTCGAACAAGAAGATATGAGTGGTGGCCGGTCAATATGATTCCTGTTGGTACGGCCGTGTATGAATATAAAACGACAACGGAATTGTTACAACAATACAACTATAACATATATCAAGGACTACCTGTTTACGAACCGGACGGAATACAAACCGATATTCTATTTAGAATGAATTGGGGCTTGGATGGTTCTTACGACGATGTGCTGTTTTCTTCCAGCACGTATATTAATTCAGAGTGGTGGCACGGTTTAAACTACAATAAGGTGGTTCAATACAATCTTTCTGCAGGGGAATTAACTTATTTCGGAGAATAGAATGCAAAATCGACTCTTTCTTGGGGGCGCACTTTTCTTTGGAATGATTTTGAATTGTGCCCTATTATCTTGCACCAGGGAGACAGACTTGTTGCCAGAAGGGCGGGCACAAGTCATAGTGGTTTGTGTCTTGACAGAAGAATCGCAACAGGTTCTCACACTAGGTGTTACGGATATCGCTACGCTAGAGGAAAAAGAGGTCTTGTCAAGAGCTGATATTACGTTATTCGATACTTCGATTGAGGAAGAAATCGGCCGTTTTCATAATACCGGGACAAACGAATGGACACTTGATTATGCTGCTGTTCCGGAACATAGCTATCAGTTGAAGATAGATATTCCTGGAAGAGAAGAAATAAGTGCTTCTACAAGAATGCCCGCAAAAAGCAAGATAGAGTATAGAATGAATATGTATCGGGAGGATCAGGAATTGGGGATTCAGTATTTGATCCGAACGCTGCCACAAAGTCCTGTCTGGATGATGGGCATGGTGTACAACCCTGATAAAGAGAAACATGAAGTTGCGTCCAGAATCGCAACGAGTTTGCTATCTGTTTCTCCTCAGAATGTTACTGATAACATTTTTTGTTTAGATGAGTTCTGTGATGAAAGCGTTTTGAGGATGTTCTCTTTATTCCTACCAGAATACGAAAGTGGGGAAACGGGATTTTACAGATATGTGGAGGGACGCCCGTTGTTTGACAGGATGTTTCGCATACCTTCCGTTGGAGAAATGGAACGAAAGGCCATAGACGAACCAAGCGGGTGCTTTTCGGTGGCTGGTGATTTTTTCAGAAAGCGGTCGGATATAGGCGAAGACTTCTTCTCGATTCGCAGCTTACAAGAGCGTAAGAACGCAAGCTATATTGTGGCGCTTTCCGTGTCAGAAGAATATGATAAGTATTTACAGGCGTCGATTTCAAAAAAAACGCAGGAGGCGCATTATTCCTCTTTATTCTCGCGGGAGAATACGTATACGAATATTATTAGCGGCGTTGGGATTTTTGGAGCAAAGACAGAGCAGCATTTGCCTTGGAATGATTATGTGATTGTTACAGGAGGATTTTAAAAATGAAAAAACAAATAATTCTGTCTGTTCTTCTGTTTTTCTGTTTTTCTTCATTTCTCCACGCTCAAGAAGTAGAGTTGCGTGATTCGTTGGAAGCCGCTCGGGTGACAGGCCTGCATCGGATGCAGCGAGAGGTGGGCGTGATACTGACAACGCCGGAAAACCTTCGGGCAATTGCTTCCCCGCTGGGAGAAGGAGACGCCATCCGTTGGGTGCAGGTGCTTCCTGGCGTGGCGACGGGTGCGGACGGAACGTCCGCCTTCTATGTCCGCGGTGGCAATAGTGGCGGCAACCTGTTGACCGTGGACGGAATACCGGTCTATGGTTATTCTCATTTGCTTGGTATTACGTCGATACTTCCCGCGGATGTAATCGGGGAAACCCAATTCGTCAAGGGAGGATTTGGTGGGGCTCAAGGAAACCTCTCGTCTTCGCACATTGCGCTTCGAACGGTGGATTCTCGCCCGGGGGAAAAGAAGTTTTCAGTGTCGCTAAACAACTTCCTGGCAGGCGTTGGAATAGCCGCCCCCGTCGGAGAGAAGGGTGCGTTTTTAGCGGCAGGGCGGATTTCGCCCCTTTCGATAGAATATCAGGCTTTGAAAGGCTTGATGCAGGGCGGTATGGGCGACCTTGATGGGTTGGGTGCCAGTGTGTTCGATCTCTTTGGCAAGTTCTCCTGGTCTTTTAACGAAAAGGACAGGATTCTCGCCTCGGTCCTGGGCAGTATGGACCGATATACTTTTTTGACTTCTGACGGATCCTCTGAACGGATGGGTTGGGGGAATATCATCGGTGCGGTTCAATCTCTGCACGAAAGGAGCTGGGGAACAGTTCATCTGTCCGTCTCATACAACGGCTACCGAAGCGTCCAGCAGCAGAATAAAAACTATCAAAGTCGGGACTATAACTTTTCCCTGACTTCTCTGCTGGACGAAATCAGTCTTTCTGCCGATGGAGCTTTTCCGCTGGGGCGGGGATTTGAACTGAATGCCGGTATCAAACTGCGTGTTGGAGGTTTTGCTCCAGGGCAATTCGGGCAGGAAATCAACCGGAAGTGGGCGACGTTGACATCAGGCTATGTGCAGGGTGTATGGAAAACGAGACAGTTAAGCGTAGATGGCAGTGTGCGGCTTAACGCCTTCAAGAATGATTATATGGTCATGTCCCCTGATTTCGATATTTCCGCCAAGTGGCAGCCCGTTCCTTTTCTGGCTGTAGAAGGGACTTTCGACCATATTTCGCAGTATTATCATACGCTGGAGGGGCTCCCGCTTGGCTGGACGATGGATGTAATCGTGCCCGCTTCTTCTGTTCTTCCGGCGGAGGAACTCATGCAAGGATACGCCGGAGTGGAGCTCTCCTTCGGAAGGAATCAATTGTCCGTCGGGGCGTTTGTCCGGAAGATGGATAACCTGATTTATTACAAGAACGCGGGAGATTTGTTCAGTGGCGCGCAGACATCGTGGGAGGAATCCGTTGAGGTCGGGAAAGGAGCGTCTCGGGGCATTGAGTTGCTTTACGAGTATAGTGGCAGGGATTTCTATGCAAAAGCCTCCGCAACGATTGCCAAGGCCACCAGATACGGGTTTGCGACCGTAAATGGAGGGTTGCCGTTTCATTCTGCTTTTGATCGGCGCGTGGTCGCGAACGCAACGGTGGAATGGCGACGTATCAGCCTGTCTTTTGTCTATCAGGACGGCAATTGGGTCAATGGTCGTGGCGAGCGGTATGAGGTGCCTCTTCTTAGCGGAGAAAATGTGATGCTTGAATACTACTCGTCAATCAACAACCACCAGATGCCGCCGCTCGTTCGTCTGGATGTCGCATATCGCCTGAGGTGGACGTGGGGGCGGGTCGTGAATGAATTGAACCTGGGAGTATGTAATCTGCTGAACCATTTCAACCCCTATACGGTCTATTATGACACCAAGGAGGAGGTATGGAAAGAAATGGCGCTGCTTCCTATCCTGCCGAACTTCAGCTGGCGGATAAAGTTCTGATAAGAATAAAGGGGGCCGAGATAATTCACGGCCCCCTTTATAAAAATGAAGTGGAATAATCTTACTGGTCCAGGCCCTCGATGGTCTCGATGGTGCCGTCCTCGCGGTAGGTCAGCTCGCAGACCTTGAGGCTGCGCAGGCGGTTGATGCCCTTGGAGGGCACGCTGTCGTGGTGGAAGAGCCACCATTTGCCGCCGAACTCCACGATGGAGTGGTGCGTGGTCCAGCCGTAGACCGGGGTCAGGATGACGCCCTTGTAGGTGAACGGGCCGTAAGGGTTGTCACCGATGGCGTAGCAGATCTTGTGCGTGTCGCCGGTGGAGTAGCTGAAGTAGTACTTGCCCTTGTATTTGTGCATCCAGCTGGCCTCGAAGAAGCGGCGCTCGTTGTCCTCGACCTTGATCGGGGTGCCGTCCTCGTCGAGCAGCACGACCGGCTTCGGCTCCTCGGCGAACTGCAGCATGTCCTTGCCGAGCTTGACCACGCGGGCCGGGATGGCCGGCTGGCCGTCGGCGGGATAGGACGTGCCGTTGTCCTTGGCGAGGTTGTCCTCGTAACGCTGGAGCTGGCCGCCCCATATGCCGCCGAAGTACATGTAGTACTCGTCGTCGGCGTCGTCGTGCAGGATGGCGTAGTCGATGGAATAGCTGCCGCGGATGGGGTCCGGCATGGCCTTGAACGGGCCGGTCGGGCTGTCGGAGACGGCCACGCCGCAGCGGAAGATGTCGGTCTTGTCCTTGGCCGGGAAATACATGTAGTACTTGCCGTCGCGGCCTTTCGCGACCTCGCAGTCCCAGAGCTGGCGGCGGGCCCAGGGGACATCCTTGATGTCCAGGGCGACGCCGTTGTCCTTGACCGGGGAGGTCATCGGGTCGTTGCCTTCCAGCGTGAGGACGTGGTAGTCCTTCATGTCGTACTCGCTGCCGAAGTCGTCGTCCGGCGCGGCGGACTCCCAGTCGTGGGAAGGATAGATATAAAGCTTGCCGTCGAACACGTGCACGGACGGGTCCGCCATGTAGTCGGCGGGGAAGAGATAGCGTTTCTGAACTTTCTTGGCCATAGTTGTATGAGGATTATGCGTTATGGTGTCTTGCTTCGATTTCCTTGTTGATCTCGTCGAGGCGCTCGTCGGTGAGGGGATACTTGTAGATCAGGTAGCCGACGATGACCAGGAGGAGGGCGGGAATGATCGTGGTGAACCACAGGATGGCATTCTGCGCCGTGGAGGAATACTCGTTGAGCTTCGGATAGTAGGCGTTGACCGGCGCGCTGATGAAGGAGGCCAGGAACACGACCACGAAGATGCCGAGCACGAGCTGGAGGCACTTGTTGGCCTTGAACTCCCGCCACATCTCACCGAAGGAGACGGGCTTGTCGGGCGTGGTGGTGATGTTCTCCTTGCTGCCGAGGAAGCAGAGGATCAGGAGCACGAGGCCGACGAGGGCGAAGATGCAGGTCACGGTGAACCAGGCCCGGGGCTCGGTCGGCAGGGCGGACTCCTCGCTGGCGAGGTTGAAGCCGATGAGACCCATCACGAGCGGGGTGATCCAGCCGGCGATGGAGAAGCCGGCCTTGAAGGCGACGCCGGCGAGGGCGTTGACGGTCGCGGCGGGTCTGTTGCCGGTGCGGTATTCGGCCTCGGTGATGACCTCCGGGACCAGCGCCCACATCAGCGAGCCGACCAGCAGGCCGACGCCCGTCATGACCTTGGCGATCTGGACCAGGGTGTTGCTGCTCTGGACGTCGAAGAACTTGCCGATGACGAACAGGGCGGCGAAGCCCACGAAACCGACGGAGAGAAGCAGGTAATAGAGGCCCTTCTTGCCGAACCATTTCTTCAGGATGGGCAGGGAAGGCAGGATGATGAAGGCAGGGATGGTGCCGATGGCCATGAACGTGGCCTGGTTCCAGTCGACCGCGGAGTGCACGCACATGGCGAGGCCGATCGGGAAGCCGGCCTGGACGACGATCTGGCCGATGTTGGCGCAGACCATACGCGTGGAGGTGAGGATGAGCACCTCGTCGTTGTCGCGGGTCATGCTGGCCATGATCGAGCCGTAAGGGATGTTGACCACGGAGTAGATCATGCTGAGCAGGGTGTAGCTGGCCGTCGCATAGACGAGCCGCATGCCCATGGACCAGGTGGCCACGGTGGGCAGCATCAGGAGGCAGGCCGCGGCGGTCAGGGGGAGACCGCCGTAGAGCAGGTAAGCGCGATACTTGCCCAGCTTGGGGTTGTGGTTATCGATGTAGCGTCCGACGACCGGGCTCCAGAAGCAGTCGAGCAGTCTGACGCCGAGGATAAGTCCGCTGACAAAGGCCGGGTTGATCTTCAACACTGTAGTGAGATACAGCATCAAGTAACACGCGACTGTCTGAAAAATGAGATTCTGGGCAAGGTCGCCCGTGCCGAAGCCGATGCGCTGCATCCAGCTCAGTTTGTAGAAGCCGTTGGCTCCGTTGGGTTTGTTGGACATAGGTTATTGTTTTGATCAAATTATCCAGTTTAGCAAATATACGGAAAAATCCGGGACAGCACGTTCCGGATTTTTTTCAAAATACACCAAGAATCGTTCATTCCGCCCGGCGGATCGCCGCCGACTCGGTACCGAACAGGAACTGGGGTGTATATCCGCCGTAGTCCACGACGATTTTTTCAAAAACGATGCCCGGATCGAGCGGGCGCAGGACGAGCTCGGCCCAGCCGCCCGCGGCGGGCAGCTCGGACACGGTCTCCACCACGCGGCGGGCGACGGTCGGGTAGTAGACCGAATAGATGTTCTGCGGGTCTTCGTTGAGGAGCGCGTTGAAATGCTGCGTCTGCGAGGCGCCGCCGAGCGAGACTTCGTAGCGGTGGCCGGTGTTGTTGAAGGCGAGCGTGGATTTGGTGACCACGTGGACGCGGACGCTGTCCACGCCTTCGGGCAGCTGCACGCGGTAGGTCAGCGCGCCGCCTTCGGCCGGCTGCGTGTAGGGCAGCATCGCCAGGGCGCCGAGGGTGCGGCCCATGTCGGGGATGAGCGTCCAGCGGGTGCCTTCCGCGGCCTGCGCCGCGAAATAGTGCTCCGCCTCGATGGCGGTGTAGCCGCGGCGGTCCAGCGCGAAGCAGAAGCCGCCGGGGGCGACCTCGCCGATGCGCATCACGCGCGGCAGGCGGTCGGCGGGGAAGTTGTCGTTCCAGGTGAAGTAGCCGATGTGCTTCTGGGTCATCATGCCGTCCCACTTGCCGCCGGCGATCTCCTTGTTGTATTGCTCCATCAGGAACGCGTCGCGCTTGAAGCAGCGCTCCACGGCGTCGGCCCAGCGGTCGGCCGCCGGATCGCCCTTGGCGTAGAGGTCGAGGTTCATCGCCTGCGCGTAGTACATCTCATAGAGGTTGGACAGGGCCTGGACCGGGAAGAGGATAAGCTGCTGGTAAGCGTCCCTTGCCTCGGGCGCGAGGGCGAGGAACTGCCGCAGCGCCTCGGCTTCCAGCCGGGCGAATTCGTCGCTGACCTGCTTGAATTCGCCGGAGGCGAGGTCGTAGGTGGTCCGGTCCATCATCTCGGCCGTGGTGCGGCCGCTGTATTTGCAGTAGAGGTTGAGGATGCGCGCCGCTTCGTCGGCCTGGTCTTCGCCGAAGGCCGCCGCGCAGAACGTGCGCGTGTGGTCCAGCAGGTTCTCCGCCGTGAAGGCCTCCGGCCGGCGCGCCATCGACAGGAAGAGGTCGATGGGATACTCCATCGGCTTGAGGTCGCCGACGTTGAGCACCCAGAGACGGTCCACGCCATAGTCGTAGGTCAGCTGGAGCTGCTCCCACATGTTCTGGATCGGGGTCACGTTGAGCCACTTGGAGTTACGCGGGGCGCCCACGTAGTCCACGTGGTAGTAGATGCCCCAGCCGCCCTTGCGCTTGCGCTCGGCGGCGGTGGGGAGCTTGCGCACGTCGCCCCAGTTGTCGTCGCTCAGCAGGATGGTCACGTCGTCGGGGACGCGCAGGCCGAGGTCGTAGTACTGCTGGACTTCCTTGTAGAGGGCCCAGACCTGGGGGACCTGCTCCGGGCGCTTGCCCGTGACCTTGCGGATGATCTTGCGCTGGTTCTTGATGATGCCTTCCAGCAGGTCGATGTACCGCGCTTCCTGGCCTTCGATGCCCAGGGCGGCGTCGCCGTCGCCGCGCATGCCGATGGTGATCAGGTCTTCCGTGTCCTTGGCGCGCTCGATGCCCTCGGTGAAGAAGCGGTCGAGCACCTTGCGGTTGGCGGTGTAGTCCCAGGGGCCGTCGGCGCCCTTGCGCCGCGCCCACTCCTGGTGGTTGCGCGCCATCGGCTCATGGTGCGAAGTGCCCATGATGATGCCCATCTCGTCGGCCGTGCGGCTGTTCTCGGGGTCGTCGGCATAGAAAGCCCAGTCCCACATCGCGGGCCACATGAAATTGGCCCGCAGGCGCAGCAGGAGCTCGAACACACGGGCGTAGAAGCGATGGTCGCCGCAGGTGGTGCCGTAGGTATTCTTGACCCAGCCGGTCAGGCAGGGGGCCTCGTCGTTGAGGAAGATGCCGCGGTAGCGGACCGCGGGCTGGGGCGCCACGTAGGTGCCGGGAGCGAGCGAAAGCGTCTCCCGGTGCTGCACGGGCACGTCCGCCCAGTCGTACCAGGGCGACACGCCGATCTGCTCGGAGATTTCGTAGAGGCCGTAGATGGTGCCGCGCATATCTGCACCGACGATGACCAGGGCGTCATCGTAGCCCGGCACCATCTGGCCCAGTGTGGAAATGAAAAAGCTCTCGTACTGCCCCTTGAGCGGGGAAAGGTCGACCAGGCCCTGCGCGGCGAGTCCGCGGATGAGCGGGCTGTCGACGGATCCGGCCAGGATGGCGCGGCGGCCGGCTTCGGGAGCGACTTGTCCGCATACGCGGCCAAAGTCCTCCCGCAGCGTCCGCGCCGCGATCTGGATGCCCTGCGCGTCGGACGGGTCGGTGACCACGGCCACGGGGACGCCCCGCTCGATGAGCGGGAAATGGCCGGGGACCATGCGGTCGGCGGTGATGCCGGGGAAATCCCGGGCGACGGCGGATATAGCGAGCAGCAGGGCTGCAGCCAGGCAAAGGAGGGATCGCTTCTTGTCCATAGTAAAGGTATAGTATACGTTACGGGACAAAAGTAACAAATTCGACAAGGCGCGCAATCCGTTTTGGTATCAAACCTTGTCGAAAATGAAACAATTGTTGTTTTTGTGTCTACTCGAGAAGCTTTTTCAACATTTCGTCATCCGGATTCTCATTGTGCCGCGCCACGAATTCGCGGGGCGTCATGCCGAAGAATTCCTTGAACGAGCTGGAGAAATAGGAGTGTGAGGCGAAGCCCACGCGGTAGGCGACCTCGGACACGTTGACCCGGTTGTCGACGAGCAGGTGCGCGGCCTGTTTCATCCGGAAATTCTTGATCAGCGTGCCCGGCGAATCCTTGCCGAAGGCCTTGAGCTTGCGGTTGAGGTGGACCCGGCTGATGCCGACGTCCTCGCAGAGCATCGCGACGCCGAATTCGGGATCGTCCAGGTGGGCGCTGACGCTCTCCACGATGCGGCGGAGCAGCTTCTCGTCGGCGGAACCCATCCGGATGCCCGAGTAGTCGAAGTTCATCGTCACGCCGAACTTGTCCTTGACCGCCTCGCGGGCCGAGATGACCTGCGAGATGCTGCTGAGCAGCAGGTCGACCGAGATGGGCTTGGACAGGAACTTGTCGGCGCCGCTGTCGTTGGCCACGCGCTCCTCCTGCTCGGAATTCTCGCCGGTCAGGATGATCACGGGGATGTGGTTGGTCTCGGGCGTCTGGCGGATCTTGGCGCAGAACTCGCTGCCGCTCATGCCCGGCATGACCAGGTCGGTGACCACCACGTCCGGCTTCTGCCCGGCCACGACCGGCCAGGCCTCCTGCGCGTCGGCGCACGCCGTGACGTTGTAGAGGTCGCGCAGCAGGGATTTCAGGTAGTCGCGCGTCTCGGCGTCGTCTTCCACGACCACGATGTTCTTCTTGGCCCGCACGGTGCGGACCTCCGGATTGTCGGCGGCCACGTAGGTCTGGTCTTCGTGCCCGTCCGGCTGCGCTTCGGTGGTCTTGACATAGAGGTCCTTGTGGTGCGGCGTCTCGGACAGTTCCTCCTGGGTCAGGTGGGCGTTGCCTTCCGGAATGACCACGCTGAACACCACGCCGCCGTCTTCGTTCTCCGCGCTGATCTTGCCGTGGTGCAGCTCGACCAGCATCTTGGTCAGGTTCAGGCCCACGCCCGAGCCCGACAGGGCGTCGTGCGGGTTCACCTGCACGAAGCGGTCGAAGATGCGGCTCAGGTAGGCCTCCTCGACCTGGCTGCCGGAGTTGAAGATCCGGATGGTGACATATTTGTGGATGTCGGGGCGAAGCAGGCCCGTGTTGGGCACGGGCGCGGACACGCGGATGCGGATCCTGCCGCCTTCCGGCGTGTGCTTGAAGGCGTTGGACAGGATGTTGTAGATGATCTTGTCGAAGTTGCCCTGGTCGATCCAGAGGAGCTCTTCCTTGCGGGGCGCCTCCAGCGCGAAGTCGATCTGGCGCGTCTGCGCCAGATTGCTGAACGACTGCATGATGTCCTTGATGAAGTAGATGACGTCCGTCTCGCGGAAGTGCATCGGCATCTGTCCGGCGTCGATCTTGCGCAAGTCCATCAGCTGGTTGACGATGCGGTTGATACGCAGGCAGTTGCGGTACATCAGGTTGTAGGTGTCCTTGCGGGAAGGGTCCTGCTCGGTCACGCGCAGCGTGCCCAGCGGCCCCATCACGAGGTTGAGCGGGGTGCGGATCTCGTGGGTGAGGTTGGTGAACAGGCCGAGGCGGAGCTCCTTCAGCTCGGCGTCCTCCTGCTCGCGCTTGCGCGCGCGCCGCTGCATGAACATATTGTGGAGGAGCAGGCCGATGCCGGCGAGCAGCACGAGGTAGAACACGGTCGCGACGCCCGTGCGGTACCACGGGGCGTCCACGTGCAGGTCCACGCTGCGCGCGGTGTAGTCTTCGGGCGCGCCCTCGAAGTAGGCGCGCACCTCGAAGTGGTAGTTGCCCGGCGGGACGTTGGTGTAGGTCGCCATGCGGAGACGGGACGGTGCCGTCTTCCAGTCGGAGTCGTAGCCGCGCAGGCGGTAGTCGAACATGATGCGCTGCGGGTTGGTGTATTCGGGCGCGGAGAATTCCAGGGAGAACAGGTCCACGCCCGTCGGAACGTTGATCCGGGTCGCCTGGGAAATGTGCTTGTCGATCAGGTTGCGCGCTTCCGGCTGCGGGTTGTACTCGACTTCCCGGTTCAGGAAGGAAAGGCGCGAGAGGGAGACCTGCGGGACCTTGTGCACGCCGCCGTCCATCATCGCGGGGTTGATGGCCGTGACGCCGGACGTGCCGCCGAAATAGAGCCGTCCGGACGGGGCGATGCAGGCGGCGCCGGAGCGGAATTCGTTGCCCTGGAGGCCGTCGGAGGCATGGTAGCTGCTGATGCGTCCCGTCTCCGGCGAGAAGCGGGAGAGGCCGCTGGCCGTGGATATCCAGATCTCGCCGTTGTTGGCGCGGAGGATGCTGCGGACCACGTTGTTGGCCAGTCCGTCCTTCTCCGAGTACTGGCGGATCTCCGTGCCGTCCGGGCTGACCCGGAAGACACCCTCGCCCGTGCCGAACCACAGCGTGCCGTCCGGCTCGCTGCCGATGGTGTAGATGCGCGGCGGTTCGTTCTCGTGCAGGACGTCGAACGCGGTGAGCTGGCGGGTCGCGGGGTCGAAGCGCTTCGGGCCGTTGTAGGTGCCGACCCACAGGATGCCGGCGGCGTCGATGTGCAGGGCGCTCACCCAGCGGTTGTCGTCGTTGACGACGCTGTGGATCACGCGTTTCGTGCGCGCGTCGACGACGGCCAGGCCGGCGCCGTAGGTGCCCACGTAGAGCCAGTCGCGGTCCGCGTCGTACGCCAGGCAGCGCACGCGCTCGGTGCCGATGCCGGCGGGGTCGGGGAAGGGCCGGATGGTGCCGGCGGCGTCTATTTCATAGAGGCCGCCCGCGTAGGTGCCGACCCAGAGCGTGCCGCGCCGGTCGCCCAGCACGGCCATGACCGCGTTGTTGTCGAGGCGGGAGTTGGTGCGGGTGAAATTGCGGGTCTTCTGCCCTTCGCGGCAGAAGAGGCCCGCGCCGTCGGTGCCCGCCCACAGGCGGCGCCCGTCGTCGTAGAGCGCCATCACGCAGGCGCTGTTCTCGCCCGGGTTGTTATGTTCGTTGAAGCCGATGTAGTTGAAGCCGAACATGGATTTCGGCGCCACGAGCACGCCGGTCTGGTAGAGGCCCAGCCAGATGTTGCCCTGGTTGTCCACCGTGGCCGCGGTCGCCTTCCAGCGGCTCACGTCCTGCCGGATGGACGGCAGCGAACCGGGCTCCGTCTCCTCCGTGCGCGTGTCGAAATGGAGGAGGCCGCCGTTCTCGTCGCCCAGCAGGAAGCTGCGCGTGTCTGGCGTCTCGCTCTGCGTGTCGAAGAGGATGGAGGCGGCCACCGTCCGGGCGGCGCTCCTGCCGCGCGCCCGCCGCAGCGTGCGCGTCGCGCTCTCATAGACGAGCAGGCCGTCCGTGGACGTGCCGATCAGCAGGTTGCGGCTGACCGGGTCTTCGGCGATCGCCGTGATGCGCACCTTGTCCCAGCGCGCGGAGAGCGAAGGCTCGATCGAGATGCCTTCCGCGGGCGCGAGCGTGTCCACGTCGAGGATGACGGTCGGGGTGGTGCCTTCGGAGACGACCCAGAGATGCCGGTCGGCGTCCAGGAACATCGAATGGATGTAGTCGGAAGGAAGATGGCTCAGCAGGAGCTTCCGCCGCTCTTCCTGCAGGTGGCGGGTGCGCGTGTCGATGACGAAGATGCCGTAGCCGCCCGTCGCCACGAAGAGCCGGCTGCCCGACACGCGGTCGGGCACCTCGAGGATCTTGACGATGTAGGGGATGTTCTCGGGCCTGCGCTCGTCGCGCAGTTCGTAGCGGTGGAAGGAGTTGTAGTCCGCGTCGAACAGGTTGAGGCCGCTGGCCGTGGCGACCCACATCGTGCCGTTGACGTCCTCGACGATGTCGTGGACGGAATCGCTGGAGATGGAATTGGGATTCTCGCGGTCGCGCTGGAACGTCTCGAAGTCCACGCCGTCGAAGCGGACCAGGCCGCCTTCCGTGCAGATCCAGACGATCCCGCTCCGGTCCTGGCAGATCTGGTTGACCTGCGTGTTGGGGAGTCCGTTGTCCGGCGAATAGAGCCGCGCGGTCTGCCCGGAAACCGTCCCGGAGACGGCCAGAAGGGCCAGGAGAGGGATAATGGATTGAATTTTCATTATTTGTCTCGATTTTGATACAAAAATACAAAACAAACCATTACAGCAATGGCTGTGACACAAAACCAACAGTGTGTGTTTCAAATTTGGAAAACACGAATTTAAATATCGGATATTTTTGCAATGTGAGTTTTGACACAAATCCACTAATTAAATTCATTCGTTTATGAAATTCAACCTCAAGAAAGCGCTCGCGTTCGCGGCCCTTTGCCTGATGGCCCCGTTCTTTGCCACCGCACAGAACATCACGGTCACCGGTACGGTCACGGACCAGAGCGGAGAGACGGTCATCGGCGCAGCCGTGATGGTCTCGAATTCTTCAGTTGGCGCGGTAACCAACGCCAGCGGAACTTATTCTCTCCAGGTCAGCCCTTCGGCAACGCTCGAGGTCTCGTGCATGGGTTACACGACCCAGCGCGTGCCTGTGCAGGGCCGCACGCAGATCGACATCGTCCTCTCCAACGATGCCCAGGCCCTGGACGCCCTCGTGGTCATCGGCTACGGTACCGCCCGCAAGACGGACGTGACCGGCTCCATCGCCACGATGGGTGGTGACAACCTGCGCGAGGTGGCCGCGGGCGACTTCTCCCGCTCCCTCAACGGCCGTGTGGCCGGCGTGCAGATGTCCCAGACCAACTCCCGTCCTGGCGCCAGCCTCGAGATCCGCATCCGTGGCGACCGTTCCCTCTCCGCCTCCAACGACCCGCTCATCGTCCTGGACGGTGTGCCGTTCATGGGCTCCCTCTCTGACATCGCCACGGGCGACATCAAGAGCATGGACATCCTGAAGGACGCCTCCTCCACGGCCATCTACGGTTCCCGCGGCGCCAACGGTGTCATCCTGATCACCACCTACAAGGGCGTCTCCGGACAGGCCCCGAAGGTGAGCTTCAACAACTACATCGGCTTCAAGAACGCCATCAAGTACCCGATGATGAACGCTTCCGAGTTTATCGCCATGCGCAAGCTCGCCGGCAAGTTCTCCAACAAGATCGGTTACGAAGACGAGAGCATCGATACCGACTGGCAGGACCTCTTCTACCGCACCGGTGTCGTCCGCAACCACGAACTCAGCGTCGTCGGCGGCACGATGAAGGGCAGCTACCGCTTCAGCACCGCTTATTATAAGGACGAAGCCGTCGTCCCGACCCAGGACTTCGACCGCATCTCCCTGAGCGGCAGCCTCGACCAGAACATCACCGACTGGCTCAAGATCGGCTTCTCCACCAACACAAACTACAGCCGTTCCCACGGCAACCAGCTCGGCCTCTACGGCATCCTGCAGCTGACCCCGATCCTCAACCCGAAGGCCGCTGACGGTTCCGACCTGGTCCGTTCCAGCATGCCTCTCGACAACGTCTGGATCCCGACCCGCAAGAACATCGAGGCTTACGCCGACCGCTGGGTCAACGAGAACTTCGGCTTCGGTTCCTACAACACCGGTTACGTCGAGGTCCGCGCCCCCTGGGTCGAAGGCCTTTCCTTCAAGCAGACCGCCAGCGCCAACTTCCGCACCAACAAGAGCGGCAACTTCACGGGCGTGGGCGTCAACAACTTCGATGTCGCCAACCCCAACAGCGCCGGCATCAGCCACAACCAGACCGTCAACTGGACCCTCGAGAGCCTGTTGACCTATGACCGCACCTTCGCGGAGAAGCACCACCTCAACGTGGTCGCCATGTACTCCGCCGAGCAGACGACCTACACGCAGGACGGCATGTCCGCCCGCAACATCCCCAACGAGCAGTTCCTGTACTACAACATCGGTCAGGCCAACGCCGAGGATATCACCGTCAGCCCGAACGCCGCCAACTACTGGCAGGCCGGCCTGGTCTCCTACATGGGTCGTGTGATGTATTCCTACGCCGACCGCTACATGATTTCCGCCGCCGTCCGTTCCGACGCTTCCTCGCGTCTGGCCAAGGGCCATCAGTGGCACACCTATCCTGCCGTTTCCGCAGGTTGGAACATCCACAACGAGCCCTTCATGGAAGGCACCAGCGGCTGGCTTGACGAGTTGAAGCTCCGCGCCGGCTACGGCGAGACCTCCAACCAGGCCATCAACCCTTACCAGACCCTCGGTTCCCTCGGCACCCGTCCGTACAACTTCGGCGATTCCTATGCGACCGGCTACTTCGTGTCCACGCTTCCGAACACCGACCTCGGCTGGGAATACTCCAACACCTGGAACTTCGGTATCGACTTCGGTTTCTTCAACAAGCGACTGACCGGTACGATCGAATACTACAGCCAGAACACGCACGACATCCTGCTCAACCTCAAGCTTCCTGACACCGCCGGCGTGGGCAGCTACACCGCCAACATCGGCAACACGCAGAACCGCGGTATCGAGTTCTCCCTCAACGGCACGATCATCGACACCCGTGACTGGAAGTGGGATGCAGGTATCAACATCTACGCAAACCGCAACAAACTCGTCTCCCTGGCATCCGGCCAGACCGAGGACCGCGGCAACCGCTGGTTCGTCGGCATGCCGATCAACTGCCTCTACGACTACGAGTATGACGGCCTGTGGCAGAAGGGCGAGGAAGACCTGATGGCCATCCTCCAGCCGGGCGCCGCGCCGGGCGACATCAAGGTCAAGTATCACGGTGACTACAACAACGGCAAGCCCGTCCGTGCCATCGACGAGAACGACATGGTGCCCATCAACGCCGATCCCAAGTTCCTCGGCGGCTTCAACACCCACCTGCAGTATCGCAACTGGGATCTCACCATCCTCGGCAACTTCCAGTGCGGCGGTGTCCTGATCTCCACGCTCCACGGTTCCAGCGGCTACCTCAACATGCTGACCGGCCGTCGTGGCCAGATCAAGGTCGACTACTGGACTGAGTCCAACACCGGTGCCCGCTACCCGCGTCCGGGCGGACTCAACAGCAACGACAACCCGCTCTACGGTTCCACCCTGTCCTACTTCGACGGTTCCTTCCTGAAGATCGGTACGATCACCCTCGGATACAACTTCGACAAGATCCCCGCTCTCAAGCGCGCCGGCATCGACAAACTCCGCGTCTACGCCACCGCCCAGAACCCGTTCGTCCTCTTCTCCTCCTTCCACAACGAGTGCGGTCTCGATCCCGAACCCAACGCCCGTGGTAACGATGGCAGCTTCCAGGCATCCGCCGGTTATCTCTATCGTCAGAAGGTCGTCGGTACCAACACGCCGAATACCCGCAACTACATCTTCGGTATCAACATCACTTTCTAATCGGACACGGATATGAAAAAGTTGACATACATCATCGCCGCGCTCGCCGCAGTCGCCACCGTTTCAGTTTCCTGCAACAAGGTGCTCAACGAGCAGCCGCGTACCTTCTTCGAGCCGGGCTTCTTCCAGACCCAGGCCGGCGTCGAGGGTGGTCTGACCTCCCTGTATGCCTCTCTCCGTTATTTCTACGGACAGGCCTACTACTATAGCCTCAACACCACCGGCACCGACGAAGCCACCTACGGCCAGTCCGGCGACGGCAACTTCAAGGATCCCGACCTCTCCGGTGTCGGCAGCATGAATCCTTCTTCTTCCCGTGGCGACGTCCTCTGGGGAAGCGCCTTCTCCAACATCAACACCGCCAGCGGCATCATCGAGAACGCTGCTGCCGTCGGTCTTGACGAAGCGCTGATCGCCGAAGCCAAGTTCTTCCGCGCCTGGTACTACTTCCAGCTCGTGCAGACTTTCGGCGGCGTGCCCCTCGACCTGGGTTCCGGTGAGCTTGCTTTCAACAGCACCCCGTCCCGCGTCTCCGTCCGCAACACCGTCCCTGAGGTCTACAAGGCCATCTTCGCCGACCTCGAGGCCGCCGTTGCCGCCCTTCCCGACACGCCGCGCGTGGTCGGTGGCGTGACCAAGAACGTCGCCCGCCTCGTCCAGGCCAAGGCCTTCCTGACCTTCGGCTGGTGGCTCGAGAACCCCAAGGACATCCCGACGTATCCCGCCGCTGACCGCAAGGACCTCAACGGCCACGACGCCGCCTGGTACTTCGCCCAGTCCCTCGCCGTCTGCGAGACCGCGATCGCGAACCCCGGCCCCTACGGCCTGATGGATACCTTCCGTGACGTCAACCTCGCCCAGAACGACCGCAACAAGGAGATCCTCCTCTTCGCGGACCACACTGAGAAGAGCGAGCAGTACAACGGCGCCAGCCTCGGCTACTCCGGCGGCAACGCCCCGGACAACTTCTCCGGCTGGATGATGAACTGGAACCACGGTACGCTCAACATCAACGGCGTCGGCGTCGTGCAGCGCGAGGCCTGCCAGGAGGTTGGCCGTCCCTGGACCCGTATGGCTCCGACCCACGAGGCCATCAAGGTCTTCACGAGCCAGGACATCACCAAGGATTCCCGCTTCGAGGGCACCTTCACCTCCGCCTACTACGGCAACTGGGAGAAGGCCGGCATTGCCGCCGCCAGCGTCACCGGTGCCAACGGCATGGAGATCGCGAAGGGTGGCCGCGTGCTTTCCTTCATCCCGGAAGTTCTTGACAACATCACCTATCCGGACGCCCAGAGCAACGCCAACGGCGCGAACGTCGGTGCCGGTACCGTCCCCGGTCGTGCAGACTATGTCTTCGACCTCAACGGTTTCAGCCGCATCGCCTTCCCGTCCCTCTGGAAGCTCGGTTGCTACCGTACGGACTACGACAAGGAGAAGGCTCTCGGTTCCCCGAACGCCGCCAGCACCCGTCCGTACAACATCCTCAAATTCTCCGAGTTCTACCTGATCGCCGCCGAGGCTGCCTTCAAGGCCGGCAACAATGCCAAGGCCCGCGAGAACCTCAACGTGCTCCGCAAGCGCGCAGGCAACTGGACCTACAAGAACAGCGAGCGTGCTGAGTACGTCGCCGACTTCGGTGATGAGCTCGTGGCCGCCACGCCTGCCACCATCACCCTCGACTTCATCCTCGATGAGCGTATGCGTGAGCTCTACGGCGAAGGCTTCCGCTGGTTCGACCTCGCCCGCACCCAGACCTGGGAGGAGCGTGCCGGTTCCTACACCATCAGCGGTGCCAGCTGGGGTGACCACACCCCTTCGACGATCAAGCGTACGATCGAGAAGTACATGTATCTCCGTCCGATCCCGCAGCAGCAGCTCAACGGTATGGAGATGGACAAGGCCGAGAAGGCCGCGTACCAGAACCCTGGCTATCCTACTGAATAATCACCTTTTTGTTGGTTATACTATAAGTTAGATTGGTTGGACGAAAAGGGCGCTCCGTGAGGACCGCCCTTTTCCTTTTTTACCGGATTTTCCGTATCTTTAAACGTTTATATGAAAGGGAACTGCAAGTCATCCGCCGGCGTTTTCGCGGCCGTCGCTTTCCTGGCCGCGGCGGGCTTTTTCGCGCTCGCGCTTCCGTACCATCTGATGCGGCGCGAGCAGCTCGACCTGTTCGTATACGACTGGGATTATATCGGGCAGACCTACCGGGGCGCCGGCTGGCTTGCGCGCCTGTGCGGCGACTTCCTGGAGCAGTTCTTCCACCTGCCGGTCCTGGGGCCGCTTCTCGTGGCGCTCCTGCTGACGGGGATCGGCGCCGCCGTCTATCAGATTTCCCGCAAATTCCTCGGCCGGTGGCCTTCGCTCGGCGTCGCCGCGGCGTTTTTCCTCTGGTCGTTCTTCCGCGAGACGGGTGGATTCCACCTCACGCGTTACACGGTGGCGGCGCTGGGCTACCTGTCCCTGGTGCTGCTGGCGTTGCAGTGCCGGCGCGCCTGGCTGCGGCCCGTGGCGGCAGCTTTGCTGCTCGCCGCCGGGGCCTGGGCCCTCGGCGCCCCGTTCCACAAGGAGTACGGCAAGGCCTGGAACTTCCCCGATTTCCGGCTCGAACGCGTGTTCGGCCTCGACGTGGAGGTGGCCCGCGAGCGCTGGGACCGGGTCCTGGAGCTCGCGCAGGCGGACCTGTCCGTCGAGGAGGCCAGCTACTGCTACAACCTCGCGCAGGCCATGCAGGGCGCGCTGGGGGACAAACTGCTGGACTTCCCGCAGAACCACCACTACACCCTGCTGTTTCCGGTCTCTTCCGACCGGAGCATCTTCACCAACTGCATGGCGGGGGAGGCCTGGTTCCAGCTGGGCGACCTGACGGTGGCGGAGCAGAGCGCCGTCACCTCGCTGCAGGCCTCGCCCCGGCACACGGGTGCGCGTTTCCTGGTCCGCCTGGCCCGGATCAACCTGGTCTCGGGCGAGGACGGCGCGGCCCAGAAATACCTCGACATCCTGAGCCGGACCCTCTTCTACGGCAAGTGGGCCCGGAGCATGATGCCCGGCTGCCAGGACGGGCAGACGCGCGCCGCGCTCGAACAGGCGCGCGCCAACCTCATCCGGCGCGACATCGTGCACCATTCGCAGGAGCCGCGCGCCATCCTGCTCGAGCTGCTGCGCGCCAATCCGTCCAACCGCCTGGCGCGCAACTACCTGCTCTGCTATGACCTGCTGCGCTACGACCTCGACTCCTTCATGGCGGACTATGCTTCCGGCCCGGTCCAGGGCCGCCTCTACCGCGAGGCGATCCTGATCTGGCTGAGCCGCAACGGCCGGCTCAATCCCGCGGAAGTCGCCCGCTATGGCATCGACACCGCCGAGGTCGACCGGATGGGCCGGTTCGGCCAGCATCCGTCGCGCTACAAAAACACCTATTGGTACTACTACCTGCAGGCGATGGAGTGAAATATTTTTCGCATATTTGCGTAGCATATATGAAAGGAAAAACCAACCACATCGGACACATCGCCGCCGCCCTGGCGTTCCTGGCCGCATTCGCCTTCTTCCAAATCGGATATCCATACCACCTGGTCCGCCGCGAACAGATGACCCTGTTCGTCTTCGACTGGGACTATATCCTCCAGACCTACCGCGGAGCGGGCTGGCTGGCCCGTTTCTGCACCGATTTCCTGGAGCAGTTCTTCCACCTGCCGGCCGTCGGCCCGCTCGTCGTGGCGCTGCTGCTCACGGGCATCGGCACGGTCGCGTACCGGATCGCCCGCCACTTCCTCGGCCGCTGGCCCTCGCTCGCCATCGGAGCGGCCTTCTATATCTGGTCGTTCTTCCGCGAGACGGGCAACCTCTACATCACGCAATACACCGTCGTGATGCTCGCCTACCTCTCGCTGGTGCTGCTGGCGCTGCGCTTCAAGCGCGCCTGGATGAAGCCCGTGGCGGCCGTGGTGCTGCTCGCCGCCGGCGCCTGGGCCCTCGGCGCGCCGTTCCACAAATACTACGGCAAGCCCTGGGGCCATCCCCGCTTCAACTACGACCGGGTGATCGGCCTCGACGCCGAAGTGGCCCGGGAGCGCTGGGACAAGGTCATCAAGCTCTCCGAAAAAGACCTCTACATGACCGAAGCGAGCTACTGCTACAACCTCGCCCACGCGATGAAGGGCGACATGAGCCAGGCCCTCTTCGAGCATTCGCAGAACGGCGTGGCGGGCCTGCTGATCCGCATCTCCACCGACCGCTCCGCCTTCTCCGACTGCCTGGCCGGTGAAGCCTGGTTCCAGGTCGGCGACATGACCATCGCGGAGCAGGGCGCCATCATCGCGCTGCAGGCGTCGCCCAAGCACACGGGCGCGCGCTATCTGGTCCGCCTGGCCCGCGTCAACCTCGCCTCGGGCGAAGACGCCGCCGCGCAGAAATACCTCGACCTGCTGAGCAAGACGCTCTTCTACGGCAAATGGGCCCGGAGCATGATGCCCGGCTGCCAGGACGAAGCCACGCGCGCCGACCTGGCGGAGCGCCGCGCCCGGCTCGCGCAGCGGGACTTCGTCCACCACTCCGACTACCCCCGCGACGTCCTGGTCAACCTCCTGGACGCCGATCCCGACAACAAGGTGGCGCGCGAATACCTGCGCTGCTACGACCTGATGAACCTCGACCTGGACCATTTCATGGAGGATTACGCCCTGTCGCCGGATCCGTCGCCGGTCTACCACCAGGCCGCCCTGATCTGGCTCAGCGTGAAGTCGGAGCTGACCGAGCAGGTCCTCTCCCGCTACGGGATCGCGATGGAAGAAGTGGACCGGATGGGCCGGTTCTTCCGCAACCCTTCCCGCTACAAAAACACCTACTGGTACTACTACATGCAAGCAACGGAAACGGAATAAGACATGAAGCACAGAGTTTTCTTTTCATTGCTCCTCGCGGCGGCCTGCCTGGCGCTGGCCGGCTGCGGCGACCGCGAAAACGCCACGGCGGTGGCCGGCAGCGAAGGCCCCCTGGTGATCTACCCGGACTATAAGGACGTGACCGTCCCGGCCAACATCGCGCCGCTCAATTTCCGCTACGCGATGAAGGGCGTCCGCAATGCCCGCACGACCTTCACCGTGGACGGCCGCTCCGTCACCATCAAGGGCGCCGAAGTCGAATGGCGCGTAGGCCCCTGGAAGGCCTTCCTGGCCGACGCGGCCGGCAAGACCGTGCAGGTCGAGGCCTCGGCCGTGGTCGAGGGCAAGCCGGTCAGCGACAGCTGGCAGATCTTCGTGTCCGAAGACACCGTCGACGGCTACCTGACCTACCGCCTCATCGAGCCGTCCTACCAGATGTTCAACGAAGTGTCCATCGTGGAGCGCTGCGTCGAGGATTTCGACGAGATCGTGATCTGCGACTACAAGCATACCGACAACGCCTGCATGAACTGCCACGTCCACGGCCAGTCGCGCGGCGACTATTCCCTGTACTACATCCGCGGGCCGCACGGCGGCGCCATCCTCAACAAGGACGGCGAGCTGCGCAAGCTCACGCTCAACGCCCCGGGCATGCTCTCCGGCACCGTCTACGGCGAGCTGCACCCGTCCGGCCGCTTCGGCGTGTTCTCGACCAACGTCATCATCCCGAGCTTCCACACCCTGGCGGGCGAGCGGATGGAGGTCTACGACACGGCGTCCGACCTGACGGTCGCGGACTTCGACAACAACCTGATGATCAACGTCCCGCATGCCGCGCGGGCCGACAAGTTCGAGACCTTCCCGTGCTTCTCCGCCGACGGCCGCTACGTCTACTACTGCGTGGCCGACACCCTCCCGGTCCCGCAGGAGATCCAAAAAGTCAAATACGACCTGGTCCGCGCCGCCTTCGACGCGGAGACCGGCCGCATCTCCGAGCAGGCGGACACCGTCTGGAGCGCCCGCGCCCACGACGCCTCCGCGTGCCATCCCAAGGCTTCGCCGGACGGCCGCTGGCTGATGTTCAGCGCGGCCGACTACGGCACCTTCCCGCTCTTCCACACCGAGTGCACCCTGCAGCTGATGGACCTGCAGACGGGCGAAACGCGTCCGATGACCGAGGTCAAGGGCGACAAGTCCGACAGCTACCACAGCTGGTCCTCCAACAGCCGCTGGTTCGTGTTCGCCAGCAAGCGCGGCGACGGCCAGTACGGCAAACCCTACTTCTGCCACATCGACGCCGACGGCCGCACCACCAAGCCGTTCGTCCTCCCGCAGAAGAGCTCCCGCTTCTATGGCTACAACCTCAAGTCGTTCAACGTCCCGGACCTGGGCGACCGCTCGACCGGCATGACCGTCCGGGACGCCCGGCGGATGTTCAAGGCCCCGAGCGAAGCCTTCAAACAAGCTGAATAACAACGTATTGCTATGCATAGACCCTTGTTCCTGACAGTGCTGGCAGGCGCGGCCCTCATGGCCGCCTGCCAGAAACCCGTCCCCGTTGCGCAGGACGGCACCGACCTCTGGCTCGCCGCCGGACGACCCTACGAAGAAGTCCTCGCCTCCGTGCAGACGGCCGTCGATCCGGCCCTGCCCGCGGAAGGCTACCACATCTACGACGCGGACGGCGTCCGCCACGTCGACGGCGGCTCCGAAGCGGGCCTGCGCTACGGCGTGTACGCCCTGCAGCGCGCCGAGGTGCTCGGCCAGGCCGGGCCCGGCCTCGACCTGCAGGAGGCGCCCCGCTACGGCCTCCGCCTGCTCAACCACTGGGACAACCTCGACGACACCGTCGAGCGCGGCTACGCCGGCGAATCGATGTGGGAATGGACCTCGCCCGACATCCCCGAGGCGCGCATCCGGCAGTATGCCGAGCTCTGCGCCTCCGTGGGCATCAACGGCTCGGTCCTCAACAACGTCAACGCCAACCCGCTGATCCTCGACGCGGAGCACATCGCCCGCGTGGCGAAGATCGCCGCGATCCTGCGCGAATACGGCATCAAGACCTACCTCTCCATCAAGTGGACCAGCCCCATCGCGCTGAGCGGCCTGAAGAGCGGCGACCCGCTGGACCGCAAGGTCCGCAAATGGTGGCAGGACAAGGCCGCCGAGATCTACGCCGCCATCCCTGACTTCGGCGGCTTCCTGGTCAAGGCCAACTCCGAAGGCCAGGCCGGTCCGCAGGACTACGGCCGCACCCACGCCGACGGCGCCAACATGCTCGGCGAGGCTCTCGCCCCCTACGGCGGCATCGTGATGTGGCGCGCCTTCGTCTACAGCCCCACCAGCCCCGACCGCGCCAACCAGGCCGTCGAGGAGTTCCTGCCGCTGGACGGCAAATTCGCGGACAACGTGATCGTGCAGATCAAGAACGGCCCCATCGACTTCCAGCCGCGCGAGCCGTTCAGCCCGCTCTTCGGCAAGCTGCACGACACGCAGATGATGATGGAGTTCCAGATCACCCAGGAGTACCTGGGCTTCTCCCACCACATGGCCTACCACGGCACCACCTGGGAGGAGTGCTTCGACGCCGACACCTACCGTGACGGCGCCGGCTCCACCGTGGCCAGGACGGTGATGGCCGTCGCCGGCGTGGCCAACACGGGCCAGGATCCCAACCTCTGCGGCTACGTCTTCGCCCAGGCCAACTGGTATGCCTACGGCCGCCTGGCCTGGAATCCCGAGCTGGACGCCGAGGCGATTGCCGACGAGTGGATCCGCCAGACCTTCCTGCGGCCGGACGGCATGTCCGAGGCCGCCTTCTCGGCCCGCTTCGTCGCGCCGGTGCGCGACATGCTGATGGCCTCGCGCGAGGCCGTGGTCAACTATGAGATGCCGCTCGGCCTGCACCACCTCTTCGGCGGCACGCACTACGGCCCGATGCCGTGGGAGCGCCTCGCCCGTCCCGACTGGACGCCGGCCTACTACCACAAGGCCGACTCCGCGGGCATCGGCTTCGACCGCACCCGCGGCGGTTCCGACAACGTCGACCAGTACAACGAACCCCTCGCCTCCACCTTCAACGACCCGGCCACCTGCCCGGAAGAGCTGCTGCTCTGGTTCCACCACCTGCCGTGGGACTATCAGATGAAGTCCGGCCGCAGCCTCTGGGACGAGATCTGCCTGCACTACGACGCCGGCGTGCGCCAGGTCGAGGCGTTCCGCCGGACCTGGGCGGGTCTGGAGCCCTACGTGGCCCCGGCGCTCTTCGCCGAGACGGCCGCGAAGCTGGAGATCCAGCAGCATGACGCCGAATGGTGGCGCGACGCCTGCGTGGGCTATTTCCAGACCTTCTCGCAGCGCCCGCTGCCGCAGGAGGCCCTTCCGCTCGAGCGCCCGATCGACTCGCTCGTCTTCCAGGTCCTCCGCTCCGACCGTCTCGGGATGCCGGTCCACGACGAGAACCGCCGCCCGGTCCTGGTCGATGTCCGCAATTTCCGTCGTCCTGAATAATCAAAATCTACCGAACCATGAAAAAGATCCTTCTCTTCCTTTCCTGCTGCGCGCTCTCGCTGAGCGCCTGCTCGCAGACCCATGACTGGGTCACCACCTGGGCCACGGCCCTGCAGGTGGCCGAACCCCACAACCGCCCGCCGCAGCCCGGCCTGGAGGGCAACTCCTTCCGGCAGATCGTGCAGGTGTCGGTCGGCGGCACGGAACTCCGCCTGCACCTGTCCAATATCTTCAACGAGACCGAAACCGAGATCCTCGGCGTGGAGATCGCCCGCGCCGCCACGATGGGCGCCAGCCCGGAGACCGTGGCGGGCAGCAGCGTCGCGCTGACCTTCGGCGGCGAGCGCGGCGTCACGATGGCGCCGGGCGCGGAGGCCGTCTCCGACCCGGTCCGCTTCCAGCTCGACCCGCGCGAGAACCTCGCCATCACCATCCACTACGGCAAGGTCTCCGACCTGCCGCTGACCAGCCATCCCGGCTCCCGCACCACGTCCTACATCGCCCTGGGCGACACGGAGGACTTCAGCGCCCCGGCCGCCTCGACGGCGCACTGGTACACCATCAGCGCCATCGACGTGGTGCCGGTCCGCAAGAGCGGGGCCATCTGTGTGCTCGGCGACTCCATCACGGACGGCCGCGGCACCACCACCGACGGCCAGGACCGCTGGACCGACCAGCTCTCCCGCTCCCTGCTGGAGGATCCCCGCACCCGCGACCTCTCCGTGCTGAACTTCGGCCTGGGCGGCAACTGCGTGCTGCGCGGCGGCCTCGGCCCCACGGGCGAGAGCCGCTATATGCGCGACCTCTTCGGCCAGTGTGGCGTCAAGTACGTCATCCTCTTCGAAGGGACCAATGACCTGGGCAGCGGCCGTCCCGGCGCCGAGATCGCCGAAGGCATCCAGGCTGTCTGGACCCGGATCGCCGAGGAGGCGCACGCCCGCGGCATCAAGGTCATCGGCGCCACGGTCACGCCCGCCAAGGGCAGTTTCTATGAGCAGGACGGCAACGGCGAGCACGAGAAAGGCCGCCAGCTGCTCAACGCCTGGATCCGCACGAGCGACATCTTCGACGGCGTGATCGACTTCGCGGCGATGGTCGCCTCCGCGGACGATCCCGACCGGCTCGACCCGGCCTACCTCTTCGAGAACGACTGGCTGCACCTCAACGCCAAGGGCTATGAGGTGATGGGCCGCGGCGTCGACCGCTCGCTCTTCTATTGATTACATCTCGACGCTGAAGATCAGCGAGAACACGTGTCTTTCAACCGGCAGCTCCTGTGCAGCGAAGTCTGCGTAGGAGCTGCCGCCGTTGTAGTTGTACGACACGCCCACGCGCGTGGGATAGGGAATCCACGCGAGGTTGCCCAGCACCAGGGCGAGGTCGGCGCCGGCGCTGTAGAGCGAGCCGGCGGCCTGCGGCGAGTTGAACGCCGTGTAGTCCGCGTGCAGGGTCAGTTCGAAATTGCGCAGATAGGCGACGGGGCCCAGCGCGAGATCCATCGGGAGCAGCGGCATCTTGTAGTCCGCCGCGCACTTGACGGCCTGGTCGTAGGTCGCCAGCCGGTTCAGGACGGCAGCGCCGAAGCCGCGCGGGGCGATGTTGGCGTAGGGTTCGCTGAACAGCCCTTCGAGGCGCTTCGTGCCCAGCGCGCTCAGGCGCAGGCCGTGCGTCTCGTGCAGGCCGGGCAGGTAGCCGTAGAGATAGGCGTAGGCCGACGGCGCGAACAGGTCCTTCGTCCAGCGGAAGCTGTAGCCGACCTCGGCGCCGATGCCCAGGCGCGGATAGACCCGCGAGTCGGGTGTCTGCTCCATGTCATAGGCGCGCAGGCTGACGACGCTGCGGTAGAGCGGCTGTCCGTCCTGGAAGCGGTCGTTGGTCAGCGACAGGGTCGCCGTCGGCACGACGCCGCGCAGGTAGCCGCCGGATGAGAAATTCCAGGGGATATAGGTCCGCAGGCTGGCGGTCAGCGACGGGAGGATGCCGGTGCCGGCGGCGTTCTCGCGCGCCCGCGATTTCAGCGAGACCAGCCGCTTCTCTTCGTCCTTCTCCAGGTAATAGGTCCGGGCGTCGCGGTCGTTGAAATCGACGGACGCCTCGAAGACGGGATACAGCCCGGAGTAGGTCCATTTTCCGTGCAGCGAATGCCGCCAGGCGCCTTCGGCGTAGGCGGCGTGGTAGCCGGCGTAGCCGTAGGAAGTGCCCAGGTCGTTCTGCCAGAAGGCGGTCGCGCCCAGGCCGGCGTCTTCCGTGAGCCGGCTCAGCGACAGCTCCTCGATGCCGTCATAATTGACATACAGGGGCAGCCAGGTATGGAAGCGGAAGAGGTGCGCGAACTTGTTGTAGGGCTTGGGCTTGCTCATCCGGAACGGCTGCTCGGGCGTCTGCGGCTCGCCGGCCGCGAGCTCCTTGGCGAAGGGGAAGGCCGGGAGCGTGGAGAAATCGGCCAGGCGCGGGCGCAGCTTCTTCCAGGCGACCTTCTGGATCAGGCGCCCTTCGGGCTGCAGCGCGGAGAAGAAGAGCGTGTCGTCCACCGCCAGGAAGCTCGACGCGCCGAAGCGCGTGTTGGTGAGCTGCCGGGCGTAGCCGTCCTTCGGATCATAGGCGTAGAGTTCGTCCACGCCGTTCAGGTCGGAGACGAACATCAGCCGGCCGTTGTGGTCCCACAGGTCCTCCATCTTGACGGGGCGGGGGCCCAGGACGAGCGTGAAGTCCGGCAGGCGGTAGAGGCCGAAGCCGTGGGTGGTGATGGCGTTGGCATAGAGCGTGCCGTCCACCCAGGCGGTCTCGAGGACCTGCATCCCGGCGGGCGCTTTCCAGCTCTTGCGCACGGAGCCGTCTTTGGCGTCCAGCAGGACCACGCGGCTCGTCCCGTCCAGGAGGTATTCCGTGGCGGAGAGCAGCGGTTCGTCCGGGACGGGCGTCGGGTTGTAGTAGCGCGTCCTGCGCGTGAGCGTCCGGACCGACTTGGCGTCGGAAGAACGGATGACCGAATAGGAGCGCAGCGGCCAGCGCGGGTCGCGCACGATCTCGCTCCAGTAGAGGCGGCCCGTCGGCTCGCTGTATTTCAGCGGAGAGGTGGAGCCCAGGGAGAATACGACGCTCTCGCGCCCGTCCGGGCCGATCTTGACGTATTGGGTGGGCTTGGTGATGCCGCTGCGGATGGCATACAGATCGCCGCCGAACGTCTCGAGTTCCTCATATTCGGTGAAGCGGCGCGGCACGCGGCTGACCGGCTCCGGCTGCAGGAAAGGCCCGCGCTTCGCCTCGTCCGCCGCCCACTGCTTCTGCAGGTCGGCGCAGACCGCGGCGAACGCGTCCTTGAACGACAGGCCGGTGGCTTCGCGCACGGTCTTCTGCCAGTTGAAGAAAGCCACGCCGCCGTGGTCCGCGAGGCGCTGATAGAAGCGCGCGGACAGGTCGGGCACGTCGAAATGCGCCCGGATGCCGGCGACGGCCAGGTAGCCGGCGCGGTAGTAGTCGGGGGTATAGTAGCGCTGTGAACCATAGCGCCAGCGCCAGTAGTTGCGGAAATCGCCTGCGGCGAAGCTCACGCGGCAGTATTCGAGGAAGGAAGCCGTGCGGCCGCGGCCGCTGCGGGTCAGGGCCGTCTCGGCGGCGACGGCGTCGCCTTCGAAGAAGGCCGGCCCGCCGTAGACCGCCGCCAGCAGGCCCGTGCCGCCCTGCCCGGTGAGGACGTTGAGCCAGCGGAAGGGCTTGCCCGCGACGCCCTGCATCTGCGCGACGTGGCGCGACTCGTGGATGGCGAGCTGCGTCACCCAGGGGTTGGCCTCGTCCGGGAATGCGTCCGGGGTGGTGAACAGCTCCATCCGGCGCGGCGACCAGGTGACCTGGCCGTTGGAATAGGCGGTGAAGGGATGGAGGACCACCGGCATGCGGTTCTTGTAGGCGGCGTTGGGGCGCGCGCCGACCGTGGCGCTGACCGGGCCGGCGGCCCGCTCCAGCGCGATGGCGTAGGCGCGTCCCAGCGAGTCCAGCCCGCGCGGGTAGATCACCCGGTAGGTAGGGGTCTCGATGGTGTTCCAACGGATGCCGCCGGGATCTTCGCCGAGCGTATGGAACTGGGCGGAGGCGGGGAGGGCAGCCAAAAGGGCGGCCAGAAGCGGGATGAGCCTGCGGTACAACATGGTGACAAAAGTAGTTATTCAGCCCCAAAAAATAAAATTTTGGTTAACTTTATGCCTTAGAATGAAAGGACGGATGCTCATACCGCTGATGCTGCTGGCCGCGCTGCTGCCGGCCGGCTGCCGCCGGGCCCCGCAGGCCCCGGCCGCCCCGCAGCTCCGCCCTTTCCCGTATCCGGAGATCCCCGCGCTCTACACCGACCGCGCGGAGCAGGAGGCCTGGTTCCTGGACCATTTCTGGGACCCGTTCTTCGCCGGCGACGGCCCCTGCGACACCGGCGCCGTGCTGGGCGTGCCCGTCCACGACGTGGAGGGGCAGTTCGCCGCCTACGTGCGGCTCCTCCAGCAGCAGCCGCTCCCCGAGGCGCAGCGCCGGATCCGGGAGTTCTTCGCGCAGGTGGAGGAGCGGCAGGCCGCCGACACGACCGCACACGTCTTCCTGCAGATGGAGCAGATCGTCTCCCGCTACCTCTACGACCCCAATTCCCCCGTCCGCGACGAGGATCTCTATCTCCCCTATGTGGAGGGGCTGGCCAAGTCCCGCTACACGCGCCCCGAGGCCCGTCCGGGCTATGAATACGAGCGCCGGATGTGCGCGCTCGCGCCGGTCGGCTCCGTGGCCCCGGACTTCCGTTTCACGGACGCCCGCGGCCGCACCCGCCGCCTCCACGACGTCCGCGCGCACGCCACCCTGCTCTTCTTCAGCAACCCCGGCTGCCACGCCTGTCTGGAGATCATCAACACCCTGCAGGCCGTGCCCGGGATCGCGAACCGCATCCGCGAGGGCCGCTTCGCCGTCGTCAATGTCTACATCGACGAAGACATCGCGGCCTGGCGGGCCTACGAACCCAACTACCCGCGCACGTGGCTCTGCGGCTACGATCCGGACGGCCTGGTCCGCTCCGACCGCATCTACAACGTGCGCGCGATCCCTTCGCTGTACCTGCTGGACGGCGACAAGCGGATCCTGATGAAAGACGCCCCCGTGGAGCGGGTCGTCTCCTGGCTGCAAAACCAACAAAACCAATAACATCATGGCTATCAACAGAAAACTCTGGGGCAGAACGCCCGACGGCAAACCCATCTACAAGTATACCCTGACCAACGCCAGCGGCGCCTCCGTGGTGCTGGGCAGCATCGGCGCCGCCATCGTGAGCGTCAACGTCCCCGACCGCGACGGCAAGCTCGCCGACGTCGCCCTCGGCTACGGCAAGGCCGAGAGCTATTTCGGCGACGGCCCCTACCTGGGCAAGGTCCCCGGCCGTTTCGCCAACCGCATCGCCAAGGGCAGGTTCACCCTCGACGGCGAGGCCTACAGCGTGCCGGTCAACTGCGGCCCCAACCACCTGCACGGCGGCCCCGACGGCTTCTCCAACCAGGTCTGGGAGTCCCGCAAGCACAAGGGCGGCGTGGAGTTCAAATACGTGTCCGCCGACGGCGAGATGGGCTATCCCGGCCAGGTCGTGGTCGTGGCGCGCTATGAGTGGAGCGAGGAGAACGAGCTCCGCCTCACCTTCACCGCCAGGTCCGACCGCCGTACGGTGATCAACCTGACCAACCACGCCTACTTCAACCTCAACGGCGGCGGCTCCATCCTCCGCCAGTTCCTGAAGCTCAACTGCTCCGAGTACCTCCCGACCGACCCGACGCTCATCCCGCTGGGCGAGCCGGAGCCCGTCGCCGGCACCCCGATGGACTTCCTCAACGGCAAGACCCTCGGCCGCGACATCAAGAAAGATTTCCCCGCCCTCAACTACGGCAAGGGCTACGACGCCTGCTACGTGATCGACGGCTACCGCAAGGGCCAGCTCAACGAAGCCGCCGAGCTGTGGTCCAACCGCAGCGGCCGCACCCTCAAGGTCTACACGACCCAGCCGGGCCTGCAGGTCTACACCGGCAACTGGCTCGCCGGCTGCCCGCAGGGCAAGCGCGGCCGCATCTACCACGACTACGACGGCGTGGCGCTGGAGTGCCAGCACTTCCCGGACAGCCCCAACCGTCCGGAGTACCCGTCCACCGTCCTGGCGCCGGGCAAGAACTACCACGAGGCCATCATCTTTGCATTCGGCGTCAGGAAATAATGAAGCAGTATCTCGACCTTCTCCAGGAAATCATGGACCACGGCGTGGTCAAGCACGACCGCACCGGGGTGGGGACGAAGAGCGTCTTCGGCCACCAGATGCGCTTTGACCTGTCGCAGGGCTTCCCCCTGCTGACCACGAAGAAAGTGCACCTCAAGTCCATCATCTACGAGCTGCTCTGGTTCATCGCCGGCGACACCAACATCAAGTACCTCAAGGACCACGGCGTCTCCATCTGGGACGAATGGGCCGACGAGAACGGCGACCTGGGCCCGGTCTACGGGCACCAGTGGCGCAGCTGGCCCGCCCCCGACGGGCGGAGCATCGACCAGCTCTCGCAGGTGATCGACCAGATCCGCCGCAACCCCGACTCCCGGCGCATGATCGTCAGCGCCTGGAATCCCGGCGAAGTGGACAAGATGGCCCTGCCGCCCTGCCACTGCCTGTTCCAGTTCTACGTGGCCGACGGCAAGCTCTCCTGCCAGCTCTACCAGCGGAGCGCGGACACCTTCCTGGGCGTCCCGTTCAACATCGCTTCCTACGCCCTCCTGACGATGATGATCGCCCAGAGCTGCGGCCTGCAGCCGGGCGAGTTCATCCACACCACGGGCGATACGCACATCTACCTCAACCACTTCGACCAGGTGCGCGAGCAGCTCTCCCGCGAGCCGCGCCCCCTGCCGGTGATGAAGCTCAACCCCGACGTGAAGAGCGTGTTCGACTTCACCTACGAGGACTTCACCCTGGAGGGCTACGACCCCTGGCCGGCCATCAAGGCCCCGGTCGCGGTATGATGGAGAAGAACCTCATCGTGGCGGTGGCGGACAACGGCGCCATCGGCCGGGGCGGCCAGATGCCCTGGCATCTCAAGGCGGACCTGCAGTACTTCAAGCGGATCACGCTGGGGTGCCCCGTGATCATGGGCCGCACCACGTTCGAGTCGATCGGACGGCCGCTGCCCGGCCGCACCAACATCGTGCTGACGCGCAGGCAGACCCCCATCGAGGGGGTCACCTGCGTGCCCACGATGGAGGCGGCCTACGCCGCGGCGGAGCCCGCGCCGCGGGTGTTCGTGATCGGCGGCGCATCGGTCTACAAGGAGGTCATCGACACGATGGACCGCCTGTTTATCACGCACATCCACGCCACAATTCCCGACGCGGATGCTTATTTTCCGGAAATTAATTCCGATATTTGGGTCGTTGAGGCCCGCTCGGGCGTCCTGAAGGATGCCGAATCCGGGCTCGCATACGAGTTCGTGACCTACGTCCGGCGGTAGCGCTCCGCGCGCCCCGGCGCTGACGGTTAGTTGGTATTATGGTATCTCGAAACAGGGAAAAGTTCGGCGGCCGCCTGGCCGTGATCCTGGCGATGGCGGGTTCCGCCATCGGGCTGGGCAATATCTGGCGGTTCCCGTACATGGCGGGCGAACACGGCGGCGCCGCGTTCGTCATCGTCTACATCCTCGCCACCCTGTTCATCTCCCTGCCCGTCTTCCTGGCCGAAGTGATGATCGGCCGGCGCAGCCACACCAACGCCCGGGACGCTTTCGCGCGCCTGTCGCGCCACCATCCCTTCTGGCGGACCGCCGGCTACCTGACCATCCTCATCCCGACCCTGATCGCCTGCTACTACAGCGTCATCGGCGGCTGGTCGCTGGACTACTTCATCAAGTCCTGCTCGCTCTCGTTCGTGCACACGGCGCCGGAGGAGGTGAGCGGCCTGTTCGGCAGCTTCGTCTCGTCGGCCTGGACGCCGGTGCTGATGCACCTGCTCTTCCTGGCCGTCACCGTGGGCGTGGTCGCCGGCGGCGTCAAGTCCGGCATCGAGAAATTCAGCAAGGTCTCCCTGCCCATCCTCTTCGTGCTGATCGTCGTGATCCTGGTCTATTCGGTGTCGCTGCCCGGCGCCGGATCGGGCGTGCGCTACCTGCTGCACCCCGACTGGAGCGAGCTCACGCCGCGCACCTTCGCCTATGCGATGGGACAGAGTTTCTACTCCCTCTCGCTGGGCATGGGTGCCATCATCACCTACGGTTCCTACGTCAGCAAGAAGGAGAACATCCTTGTTACAAGCACGGGCACAGCGGTGTCTGACCTGCTTTTTGCCATTTTAGCAGGTTTTGCGATCATGCCGGCGGTGTTCGCCGCAGGCATCGAGCCGGGCGCCGGCCCGGGCCTGATTTTCCAGAGCGTCCCGTACGTCTTCGCCCAGATGGGCGAGACGCTGCCGGTGCTCAGTTCCGCGATGGCGATCCTCTTCTTCCTGACCGTGATCGTGGCGGCGATGACGTCCTGCATCTCGCTGGTCGAGGTGGGCGTGTCGTTCCTGATGGAGCGCGCCGGGATGAAGCGCGGACGCGCCTGCGCGCTGCTGTTCCTGATCTGCGGCGGCTTCGGGGTGCTGTGCTCCCTGTCGTTCGGTCCGCTCCGGGACGTGCAGATCGCCGGGATGAGCATCTTCGACCTCTTTGACTGGGTGTGCTCCAACATCCTGCTGCTCGTGATGGCGCTACTCGCGGTGGTGTTCGCCGGCTGGATCCTGCCCCGGCGGGTCGTCCACGACGAGTTCACCAACGGCGGCACGCTGCCGCTCAACGACCGGATCTTCCCGGTGGTCTATTTCCTGCTGCGTTGGGTGGCGCCCGTCGCGGTGGTCATCATCTTCTTCACCAACTTCATGCTGTAGGCGATGGAGGCGCGGCGCGAACTTTTCGGCGGCCGTTCCGCGGCCATCCTGGCCCTGGCGGGTTCCGCCATCGGCCTGGGCAACATCTGGCGTTTCCCCTACATGGTGGGCCAGACGGGCGGCGCGGCGTTCATCATCATCTACCTGGCGTCCTGCCTGCTGCTGTCGCTGCCCATCTTCCTGGCGGAGGCCATCATCGGGCACCGCACGCATTCCGGCACCTTCGGGGCCATGGAACAGCTCGCGCCCGGCACCCATTGGAAATGGCTGGGCCTGCTGACCGTCCTCTCGCCGCTGGTCATCCTGTCCTACTACAGCGTCGTGGGCGGCTGGTCCATCGGCTACCTGTGGCAGTCGGTGACGGCCGGCTTCCACGCCGACGCGATCGGCACCGTGTCGTCCGCCTTCGGCAAGTTCATCGCGTCGCCGGGGCGGCCGCTGCTCTTCCACACGCTCTTCCTGCTCGGCTGCGCCTGGATCGTCTCCGCCGGCGTCAAGTCCGGCATCGAGAAATTCAACAAGGTCACGATGCCGCTGCTCTTCGTGCTGATCGTCGTGATCCTGGTCTATGCGGTCTCGCTGCCCGGCGCCCGGGCGGGCGTGACCTACCTGGTCAAGCCCGATTTCAGCAAGATCACGCCGTCGGCCGTCGCCGCGGCGATGGGGCAGAGCTTTTTCTCGCTTTCGCTGGGTGTCGGGACCATCCTGACCTACGCTTCGTACATCCACAAAAAGGAAAACATTCTTGTTACAGGTCTTGGTACCATTGCATTTGACCTGCTCTTCGCGCTGATCGCCGGCTTCGCGATCATGCCCGCCGTCTTCGCCGCGGGCATCGAGCCCGGCGCCGGCCCGGGCCTAATCTTCGAGACCCTGCCCTACATCTTCGCGAAAATGGGTGCGGCCGCTCCCTGGCTGAGCGCCGTGGTGGCCGTCCTGTTCTTTGTAACAATTGTGTTCGCGGCCTTCACTTCGGCCATTTCGATGTATGAGGTGGGCGTCGCCTATCTGGTTGAGCAGAAGCATATTACGCGCCGCAAGGCGGTCGTCCTGATCTTCGTCGGGACCTGGACCCTGGGGGCGCTGTGCTCCCTGTCCTTCGGACCGCTCGCCGAGACGAAGATCTTCGGGCTGACCATCTTCAATTTCTGCGACCAGCTGACCTCCAACTTCCTGATGACCTTCGGCGGACTGCTGTTCGTGCTGTTCGTCGGCTGGAAGATGGACCGGCAGGCCGTCCGCGACGAGTTCACCCGCGGCGGCACGGCGCGCTTCAACTGCGCCGTCTTCGACGCGTTCTGGTTCCTGCTGCGCTATGTCGCGCCGCCGGCCATCGTGATCATTTTCCTGACGAATTTCTTCGCTTAGATTCCCAGCTCGCCCTTCAGCGTCCGCAGCAGGTCGAAGGCCTGCAGGGGCGTCATGTTGTTGAGGTCGGCGGCCTCGAGCTTGTCCTTGATTGAGGACAGGGTCGGGTCGTCCAGCTGGAAGAAGGACAGCTGGACCGAGCCGTCGTCCTCCATCGCCATGGCGCTGGCGTGCTTCTCGCGCCGCTCCAGGTCGCGGAGCGTCCGCTCGGCGGACTCCACGACTTCGCGCGGCATGCCGGCCAGGCGCGCCACGTGGATACCGAAGCTGTGCGCCACGCCGCCGGGCTGCAGCTTGCGCAGGAAGATGACGTTCTTGCCTTCTTCCTTGACGGCGATGTGGTAGTTCTTGACGCGGGGATACTGCTCCTCCAGGTCGTTGAGCTCGTGGTAGTGCGTGGCGAAGAGGGTCTTGGCGCCCTTGCCGTTCTGGTGGATGTATTCCACGAGGGCGCGGGCGATGGACATGCCGTCGTAGGTGGACGTGCCGCGGCCGATCTCGTCCAGCAGCACCAGCGAGCGGGCGCTGAGGTTGTGCATGATCATCGCGGTCTCGAGCATCTCCACCATGAAGGTGGACTCGCCGCGGGAGATGTTGTCCGTCGCGCCGACGCGCGTGAAGATCTTGTCGAAATAGCCGATCTGCGCCGACTGCGCGGGCACGAACGAGCCGATCTGGGCCAGCAGCACGATGAGGGCGGTCTGGCGCAGGAGGGCCGATTTACCGGCCATGTTGGGGCCGGTCAGGATGATGACCTGCTCGCCCTTGCTGTCGAGGCGGATGTCGTTGGGGACGTATTCCTCGCCGACGGGCATCAGCGTCTCGATGACGGGGTGCCGCCCGGCCTTGATGTCCAGCACCGTGCCCTTGTCCATCACCGGCCGGCAGTAGGCGCGGTCCAGTGCCTGCCGGGCGAAGCCCTGCAGCACGTCCAGGCGCGCCAGGATGCGGCAGTTCTCCTGGATGTCGCGGATGGCCTTCTGGACGGCGGCGACGAGCTCGCCGTACAGGCGGCTCTCGATCTCGTAGATGGAGGCCTCGGCGCCGAGGATCTTCTCCTCGTATTCCTTGAGCTCCGGCGTGATGTAGCGCTCCGCGTTGACGAGCGTCTGCTTGCGGATCCACTCCGCCGGGACCTTGTCGCGGAAAGTGTTGCGCACCTCGATGTAGTAGCCGAAGACGTTGTTGTAGCTGATTTTCAGCGAAGAGATGCCCGTGCGCTCGCTCTCGCGCACCTGCATCTGCAGGAGGTAGTCCTTGCCGCCGCGCGAGATGGCGCGCAGCTCGTCCAGCTGCCTGTCCACGCCCGCGGCGATGACGTCGCCCTTGCCCAGCTGGGAGGCGTCTTCCGCCAGCGTGGCGGTGATGCGCTCCAGCAGCTTGTCGGTATTGCGCAGCCCCTTGATGAGGCGGTCGAGCGCCGCGCAGCCGGTGTCGCCGCACAGCTCCCGGATCGGGGTCATCCGGCCCAGCGAGCGCCCGAGCTGGCGGACTTCCCGCGGCAGGATCTTGCCGTTGGCGGCGCGCGAAATGATGCGCTCCAGGTCGCCGATCTCGCCCAGGTTGTCCTGGAGCTCGGCGAGCAGCTCTTCGTTGTCGTGCAGGAGCTGCACCACGTCGTAGCGCGACTCCAGCTCCTTGAGGTCCATCACCGGCATCGCCAGCCACTGGCGGAGCAGGCGGGCGCCCATCGGGGTGCAGCTGCGGTCGATGACATCGACCAGGCTGACCCCCTCCCGGCCCGCGTTGCTCTGGAAGATCTCCAGGTTGCGGAAGGTGAACTTGTCCATCCACACGAACTTCTCCTCGTCGATGCGGCCGATCGAGCAGATGTTGCCCAGGCCCGCATGCTGCGTCTGCTCCAGGTAGACCAGCAGCGCGCCGGCCGAGCAGACCGCGAGCGGGAATCCCTCGATGGCGAAGCCCTTCAGGCTCTGCACCTTGAGCTGCTTGCAGAGCCGCTCCACGGCGGCGTCCTGCACGAAGGCCCATTCGTCGAGGCCGGTCGTATAGAAATCGCCGAAGCGCTCCTTGACGGCGCGCAGCACCTCGCGCTGGACCACCAGCTCCTTGGGCTGCAGGGAGCTGAGCAGCGTGCCGATGTAGTCGATGCTGCCCTGCGCCACCTGGAAAGTGCCCGTGGACACGTCCAGGAAGGCGGCGCCGCAGCTCTGGCCCTCGAAGGTCAGGCCGGCGAGATAGTTGTGCTCTTTCTGTTCGAGCATCCCTTCGCCGAAGGCGATGCCCGGGGTGAGGATCTCCGTGATGCCGCGCTTGACGAGCTTGTTCTTGACGAGCGCGGGATCCTCCAGCTGGTCGCAGATGGCCACTTTGTAGCCGCCGCGCACGAGTTTCTGGAGGTAGCTGTCGACGGCGTGGTGCGGGAAGCCGGCCATCGGGGTGTCGCCCTTCTCGCCGTTGGAGCGGCGCGTGAGCACGAGTCCGAGCACCTTGCTGACCAGCACGGCGTCGTCGGAGTAGGTCTCATAGAAGTCGCCGACCCGGTACAGGAGCACGGCCTCGGGGTGTTGCGCCTTGATACTGAAGTATTGCTTCAGCATCGGAGTATCTTCACCTTTCTTTGACATAAAATTTAAAGTGAAGTACAAATGTACAAAAAAATGGCGTGAAATCGAATGGAACTCTTGGTCCGCGACCGAGGCCGAAAGGAGAAAATACCTATCTTTGCATACAGACAACTGAACGAATAACTGATTGCATGAGAAAACCGTTTTTCATTCTCCTTGCCCTGTTCTGCCTTTGTGCGACAGCGGCTTTCGCGCAGCCCTGGCGGTCCGAAACCGCCGTGCGCGCCCTGCAGGAAGAGCATTCCCGCGCGGGCAATAATCTGAATTCCTACGAATTCTTTCCTATATATGACACGCCTGCGCCCAGGGGCTACAAGCCGGTCTACGTCAGCCACTACGGCCGCCACGGCTCCCGCTCCAACTGGGGCGGCAAGGCCTACAACAACGTGATCGCCACCCTGGAGGCGGCGCAGCAGGAAGGCCTCCTCACGCCTGCCGGCGAGATGCTGCTTCAGGGCGCACGCGACGTGCTGGCCGGCTGGGACGGCATGGACGGCCGCCTCTCGCAGCGCGGAGCGCGCGAGCACGCCGCCATCGCGGAGCGCCTCTACAACCGCTATCCGGGCGTGTTCAAGGGACAGAAGAATGTCCGCGCCTTCTCCAGCACGGTGCAGCGCTGCATCATCAGCATGAACTCCTTCACCAACTCCCTGATCCGGCAGAATCCCAAGCTGCAGGTCCGCCTCGACACGGGCGAGAAGTTCATGGACTATCTCGACAACGAGAAGGGCTGGGAGCGCATGACGTCCCGCGCGATGCGCAAGAGCTTCGAGTGGCTGCGCCAGGTGCCGGACGACTCGCTCGGCGTGCTCTCCACCGTGTTCACCGACCCGGTGGCCGCCCGCAAGTTCGTGCCCAGCGCCCGCCAGTTCACCTCCGACGTCTATGACACGGCCGTCGTGGCGGAGGATTTCGACATCGAGGAGGACCTCTATTCCGTGCTTCCCTTCGACGCCATCTACCGTCGCTGGGCGCAGAACAACATGTTCCTTTATCTGGGCCACTGCAACTCCGTCGAGGTGGGCATGGAGCGCGTCCCGATGGCCCAGTCGCTCGTCGAGGATATCGTGAACAAGGCCGACGAGGCGCTCACCAAGGGCAACTACGCCGCCGACCTGCGCTTCGGCCACGACTACCCGCTGATGGCCCTGGCCAGCTACCTCGGCGTCGAGGGCGTGGGCGAACGCCTGGAGGTCGACGAGATCTGCCAGAAGTGGTTCGGTTTCTGGAATATCTGCATGGCCAGCAACCTGCAGATGGTCTTCTATCGGAACAAGGCGGGGCACGTCCTCGTGAAGTTCCTCTATCAGGAGCAGGAGCGCAAGCTCCGCGGTCTGGATCCGGTCGTCGGCCCGTACTACGACTGGGAGACCGTCAAGGCGAACCTCGAAGGCTACAAGCGGTGAAACGCATCCTGATCATCACCTATTACTGGCCCCCGACCGGCGGTTCGGGGGTCCAGCGTTGGGTGAAGTTCAGCAAATACCTGCCCGGGTTCGGCTGGCAGCCCGTGATCTACACGCCGGAGAATCCCGAGCAGCTGGCGGTCGACGAGAGTCTGCTCACGGACATCCCGGACTGCGCTGAAGTCATCAAGACCCACATCACCGAACCATACGAGATCTACCGCCGCCTGACCGGCGGCAAGAAGGGCGCCGAGGTCAATCCCGTCAACGCCCAGCACAAAAACTGGAAACAACGTCTTTCGCTATGGATCCGGGGCAACTGCTTCATCCCCGATCCGCGGATCGGCTGGGTGCGCCCGTCGGTCCGTTTCCTGGTTAAATACCTCAAGGAGCACCCCGTCGACGCCGTCGTGACCACGGGCCCGCCGCAGTCGGTGCATCTCATCGGCCGGGGCCTCAAGCGCGCCCTGGGCGTGCACTGGATCGCCGATTTCCGGGATCCGTGGACGGAAATGTTCTACTACAAGCACCTCGGCCTGTCCGCCGCCGCCGACCGCAGGCACCGCCGCCTGGAGCAGTCGGTGCTGGACGAGGCCGACACCGTCATCAGCGTGAGCCCGCCCGTGGCGGCGGACTTCCGCTCCAAGACCACGACGCCGGTCGTCCTGATCACCAACGGTTTCGACGAATCCGATTTCGGCGCTCCGGCAGGCGAATCTCCATCTCCCGCACCAGCGGTCCAGGGTTTCCCGGACCCGGGAATTGGGTCCGGGAAACCCCTGGACACCCTGGCTCCACAACGCTCCCGCGCAGAGATTCGCCTGGTCCATACCGGCCTGTTCGCGGCGGACGGCAACCCGCTGAACCTTTGGGACGTCCTGGCGGAGCGCTGCCAGGCGGACCCGGATTTCCGCGCCCGCCTGCAGATCCGGCTCGCCGGCAAGGTGGACGCCGCCATCACGGACGCCATCCGCGCCCGCGGGCTCGGCGACAACCTCGTCGAGCTGGGCTACCTGCCCCACGACGAGACTGTCCGCGAGCAGCGCGCGGCCGACATCCTGCTGCTCCCGCTCCGCCAGGAGCCCGAATACGCCAAGGTCCTGCCCGGCAAGATCTTCGAGTATCTCGCCGCCAGGCGTCCGGTGCTGGGCATCGGCCAGCCGGACGGCGCCGCGGCGCAGATTTTGCGGGACGCCGGGGCCGGGGAGATGTTCGACTGGGACCAGCGTGACCAGCTGCTCGCCTTCCTGGATGCGGAGCATCCGGAAGCCACCGGCATCGAGAAATACAGCCGCCGCTCCCTCACGGCGCAATTGACCCAAATACTGCCATGAAGAAGAAAATCCTCATGTACGCCGGCATCATTGTCGGCTTGCTCGTCCTTTCCTACGCCTACGTCCCGCAGGTCCTGAGCGGGAAAATCGTCAACCAGAGCGACATCTCCGGCTGGCAGGGCATGTCCCACGAGATGATGGAGTGGAACGCCGCCCATCCCGACGACCAGACGGCCTGGACGGAGTCGATGTTCGGCGGCATGCCGACCGCCACGATCCACGCCTCCACGCGCGGCGACTGGACGCAGAAAATCTATGATTTCCTGCTCCTGGGCCGCCGCCCGGCCACCTACCTGTTCCTGTCGCTGCTCGGTGCCTGGCTGCTGATGCTCGCCCTGGGGATCCACCCGCTGGTGGCCGTGGGCGGCGCCATCGCCGTCACGCTCTGCTCCTACAACCTGCAGATCATCCAGGTCGGCCACAACACCAAGATGCAGGCTCTCGCGTTCCTGCCCTGGGTGCTCGCCGCGCTGATCTATACATATAACCAGATCAAAAAGAAAAACTGGCTGCCGGGCGCCGTGCTCGGCGCCGCCGGCTTCGGCCTGTTCCTGAGCTTCCAGGTCAAGGCCAACCATCCGCAGATCACCTACTACCTGGCGCTGCTGATCCTCATCTACGTCATCGTGCTGGTGGTCTCGCTGCTGCGCGACAAGGCGCAGAAGCCCGCCTGGGGCCGTTTCTTCGCCGCGTCGGGCCTGCTGCTCGTCCTCGGCGTCGCGGGCATCGCGACCAACGCCACCAAGCTCCTCCCCACGATGGAATACACCCCGTATTCGATGCGCGGCGGAAGCACCGCGGCGGCCGAAGGAGGCGAGGGCGCCAAAGGCCTCGACCTCGACTACGCGACCGCCTGGTCCTATGGCTGGGAAGAGCTTCCCAACCTGCTGGTCCCCAATTTCAACGGCGGCTCGTCCGCCGGCGCGGTCGATCCGAAGCATTCTGAAACTTACGACCTGCTCAAGCGGGCCGGGCAGCCCAACCTCAAGGAGACGGCCAAGCATCTGCCGCTCTACTGGGGCCCGCAGCCCTTCACGGCCGGGCCGATGTATATGGGCGCCATCACCATCTTCCTGTTTGTCCTGGGCCTGTTCGCCTTCAAGGGCAAGGAGAAGTGGTGGATCGTGGCCGGGACCGTCCTGGCCGTGCTGCTCGCGCTGGGCAGCCATTTCCTCGCTTTCACGAAATTCTTCTACGACGTCGCGCCGCTCTACAACAAGTTCCGCACGGTCTCGATGGCCCTCGTAGTGCTCCAGTTCACCCTGCCGATGCTCGGATTCCTGGTGCTGGACCGCATTGTGAAGCAGCCGGAGGCGGCCGCGTTCTTCCGCCGGAAGGGCTGGATCGCCGCGGCCATCACCGGCGGTTTCTGCCTGCTCTGCGTCCTGTTCCCCGGCATCGCCGGGTCCTTCTCCGGCAGCGTCGACGAGGGGCAGCCGGACGTGCTCGTGTCCGCGCTCGCCGCCGACCGCCGCTACCTGCTGGTGATGGACGCGCTGCGCTCGCTGGTGCTGATCGCCTGCGCCTTCCTGCTGCTGTGGTGGGGGACCGCCAGGCAGTCGCGCAGGCTGACGGCCGCGCTGCTGGTCGCCGCCCTGGTCCTGCTGGACCTCGGCTTCGTGGGCAAGCGCTACCTGTCGGCGGACGACTTCGTGTCGCCGCGCGCCTTCCAGAGCCAGTTCAACAAGCGTCCCGCGGACGAGATGATCCTCGCGGACCCGGATCCTTCCTTCCGCGTCCTGGACCTGTCGGTCAACGTCTTCAACGATTCGCACCCGTCCTACTGGCACAAGAACATCGGCGGCTATTCGCCGGCCAAGCTGCAGCGCTACCAGGAATTCATCGAGCACACCCTGACGGGCGAACTCAACCGGATCTATAAGGCGCTCGGCGGAGCGACGACCCTCGAAGAGGCCGAAGCGGCCCTGCCGGAGCTCCCGGGCCTCGCGCAGATGAACTGCCGCTACATCATCCTGGACGGCGACACGCCGCCGCTCCGCTACCCCTACGCCAAGGGCAACGCCTGGTTCGCCGACGGGGACGGGCAGGTTGAGCTGACCTCCTACGCGCCCAACGAGCTCCGCTACCGCTATGACAGCCCGGAGGCCGCGCGGCTCGTGTTCAGCGAAGTCTATTATCCCGTGGGTTGGAAACTGACGGTAGAGGATACCGGCGAGGAGCTCCCGATCGAGCTCGAAGGCTCGCTGCTGCGCGCCGCACAGGTGCCGGCGGGCGCGCACACGCTCGTGATGCGCTTCGATCCGCCGTCCTACCGGCAGGGCGAGGCCATCTCCCGCGCCACCTCCATCCTGCTCCTCCTGGCCGCCCTCGGCGCCCTCCTCGGCGCCACCCTCCCCGCCTTCCGCCGCCGCAGCTAGGCGGCAGCGGAGAGGCGGCGGGTGAGGGCGACGAAGTCTTCGACGCCCAGGCGCTCGGCGCGGAGGTCGAAGACGGGGTCGGAGGCGTCGAAGCCTTCCGGCAGCAGCGGCTTGAGCGCGTTGCGCAGGGTCTTGCGCCGCTGGTTGAAGGCGGTCTTGACGACGGTCTTGAAGAGGCGCTCGTCGCAGCCGAGGTCCGTGCGGGCGTTGCGCCGCAGGCGGATCACCGCCGACTGGACCTTGGGCGGCGGGGCGAAGGCGCCGGAGCCGACCGTCATCACATAGTCGATCTCATACCAGGCCTGCAGCAGCACCGACAGGATGCCGTAGGTCTTGCTGCCCGGCTTCTCGGCGATGCGCTCCGCGACTTCTTTCTGGATCATGCAGACCACCTCGGGGACGCGGTCCTTGTCGTCCAGGATCTTGAAGAAGATCTGGGAGGAGATGTTGTAGGGGAAG
>JAEEGJ010003021.1_pt1 | contig 70600 bp, 67 predicted proteins | sample 8958761 | NCBI WGS metagenome assembly JAEEGJ01 (sample SAMN16246546, study PRJNA631951) | gut metagenome | biome: gut microbiome; feature: rumen; material: RS-attached | host: Bos | place: Iran: Karaj | collected 2018-10 | reverse complement strand
AGGGTCAGCAGTTCAAGGCCGAAGAGGGCAAGAAGCTCTTTGTGCATCACATCAAGGATGCCGAGGAAGGCAAGACTGTTGAATTTGACAAAGTGCTGCTCGTAGATGCTGACGGTGCAGTGAAGGTTGGCGCTCCCACCGTAGAAGGGGCAAAAGTAGTGTGTGAGGTAGTGAACCCGCTGGTGAAGGGTGACAAGGTCATCGTGTTCAAGATGAAGCGCCGCAAGGACTCTCGTAAGCGCAACGGTCATCGTGAGCAGTTCACTCAGTTGGAAATCAAATCAGTAATCGCTTAAATCAGAGGAGGACTTAGAAATGGCACATAAAAAAGGTGTAGGTAGTTCTAAGAACGGTCGTGAGAGCGCAGCTCAGCGACTTGGCATTAAGATTTTCGGCGGTCAGAAGTGTCTCGCAGGCAACATCATCGTTCGCCAGCGCGGTACGAAGCACAATCCTGGCAACAACGTGGCCATCGGTAAGGATGACACTCTGTTTGCACTCGTTGACGGAACGGTTCAGTTCCACAAGGGCGTCCGCAACAAGAGCGTTGTTTCAGTGATTCCAAACGCTGAGGCCAAGAATTAAAAGTAAAAAACACTTATTCCAAACAAACAACAGAGTCCCACTCTTCGGAGTGGGATTTCTGCGTTTCTAAGAAGTACTTTTTGTCTAAGGAATCTGGGAATCAAGGAAAATGACACTATGTGTCATCGCAAAATTCCTAAATTCCTATATTCCTTAGAATAAAAACAAGCAATTCCTTGGCTATTTGCGCGATTATTTGTACTTTTGCACCTTAGAAATTGAAATCAACAAATAAATACGTATTTAACATGTTAACACTCAAACTTATCAACGACGAGACTGAGCGCGTGATTCGCGGCCTGGAGAAGAAGCATTTTCCCAATGCCAAGGAGGCTATTGACAACGTGCTGGCCGTCGACAAGAAGCGCCGTGAGGCCCAGCAGGAACTTGACAAATGTCTCAACGAACAGAAGCAGCTTTCAGGTCAGATTGGCCGTCTGATGAAGGAAGGCAAGAAAGACGAGGCCGAGCAGGTGAAGGCCCAGGTGGCTGCACTCAAGGAGACCTCGAAGCAGATGGACGAGCAGATGGCAAAGGCTCAGGAAGAGATGACCACCCTGCTCTGTCAGATTCCGAATATCCCCTACGACGAAGTGCCCGAGGGCAAGGCCGCCGAGGACAACCACGTGGTGAAGTCGAACCTTCGCGAGTGCAAGGAAGGCGATACCGTAGGCAACTGGGACGTGAATCCATCGTTAGGTATCCAGAATCCCCTGCCCCACTGGGAACTTGCCAAGAAGTACAACCTCATCGACTTCGATCTGGGCGTGAAGATCACCGGCGCAGGCTTCCCCGTCTACATCGGCAAGGGAGCCCAGCTGCAGAGGGCTTTGATTAACTTCTTCCTCGCCGAAGCCAACAAGGCCGGCTATACGGAGATCATGCCGCCGACGGTGGTGAATGCCGCATCTGGCTATGGTACTGGTCAGCTGCCCGATAAGGAAGGCCAGATGTATCACTGCGAGGTGGATGACTTCTATCTGATTCCCACAGCTGAGGTGCCCGTGACGAATATCTATCGTGATGTGATCCTCGATGAAAAGGATCTGCCCATCAAGAACTGTGCTTATACGGAGTGCTTCCGTCGTGAGGCTGGCTCGTATGGTAAGGACGTGCGTGGCCTGAATCGTCTGCATGAGTTCTCAAAGATTGAGATCGTGCGCATCGATAAGCCTGAGCACTCGAAGCAGAGCCACAAGGAGATGCTGGAGCACGTGGAAGGTCTGCTGAAGAAGTTAGAGCTTCCCTATAGGATTTTGCTATTATGCGGTGGCGATCAGTCGTTTACGAGCGCCATCTGCTACGACTTCGAGGTCTATTCAGAGGCTCAGGGTCGCTGGCTCGAGGTTTCGTCTGTATCCAATTTCGACACCTATCAGGCCAACCGTCTGAAGTGCCGCTATCGTCCTGAGGGCAGCAAGAAGCCTGAGCTCTGCCATACCCTCAATGGCTCTGCTTTGGCCCTGCCGCGCATCGTCGCTGCCCTCCTAGAGAACAACCAGACGGAGAACGGCATCAAGATTCCCGCAGCATTAGTTCCATATATGGGCTGTGATATCATCGACTAACGGCAATGAAGATTTTTCACACGAATTACCTCGAATTGAACACGAATGATTCACGAATTATTCATGAATTTATTAATGACAAATTCGTGTTCAATTAATGATAATTCATGTTTAAGAAAAAACAAATATGAGTAATTCGTGTTTAAAGAATCAATGATAATTCAACACTAAACAATATGAACAAGATTGTAAGAAAAGAGCAGTTCTCTGAAAAGGTATTCCTTTTTGAGATCGAGGCTCCGCTGATTGCCAAGAGCCGTAAGGCCGGCAACTTCGTCATCGTGCGCGTAGGCAAAAAAGGTGAGCGTATGCCGCTGACCATCGCTGCCGCCGACATCGAGAAAGGCACCATCACGCTGGTTGTCCAGATGGTGGGTCTCTCATCCAAGAAACTCTGCGCCCTCAACGAAGGCGACTATGTGACTGACGTGGTAGGCCCGCTGGGCAATCCCACGAAGATTGAGAAATACGGTACTGTCGTCTGTGCCGGTGGTGGTCTGGGCGTGGCTCCGATGCTGCCAATCATCCAGGCACTGAAGGCTGCCGGCAACCGTGTGCTGTCTGTGATGGCTGGCCGCTCTAAGGATCTGATTATCCTTGAGGACAAGGTTCGCGAGAGCTCTGACGAGGTGATCATCATGACCGATGATGGCTCGTACGGCGAGAAAGGCGTGGTGACCGTAGGTATGGAGAAGTTCTTCGAGCAGGAGCACGTCGATAAGGTGTTCGCTATTGGCCCTCCCATCATGATGAAGTTCTCGAACCTCACCGCCCAGAAGCACAATATCCCCTGCGAAGTATCGCTGAATACGATTATGGTGGATGGTACTGGTATGTGCGGTGCCTGCCGACTCACTATCGGTGGTAAGACAAAGTTCGTCTGCATCGACGGTCCTGAGTTCGATGGCGCACTCGTCGATTGGGATGAGATGTTCAAGCGCATGGGTACCTTCAAGCGTGAGGAGCAGGAGGAACTGGCTCATTACGAAGAGCACCTTGATTCAATTGATAATGGACAATTGACAATTGACAATTCAAAGACCACTGATATAGTGATGGACAGCGATCCTACCAACGATACAATAGACATCCTGACCGATCGCGATGCAGAGTGGCGTAAGGAGCTTCGCGCTTCGATGAAGCCGAAGGAGCGCACGCAGATTGAGCGTGTTGTGATGCCTGAGCTCGATCCCGTCTATCGTGCTACCACCCGTACTGAGGAAGTCAATATCGGCCTGACCAAGGAGATGGCGATGACTGAGGCCAAGCGCTGTCTGGACTGTGCCAAGCCTACTTGCGTTGAGGGCTGTCCTGTGAACATCAATATCCCGTCGTTCATCAAGAATATCGAGCGTGGTCAGTTCCTCGCTGCTGCGAAGGTGCTGAAAGATACGTCTGCCCTGCCTGCCGTCTGTGGTCGTGTTTGTCCGCAGGAGAAGCAGTGTGAGAGCAAGTGTATCCACCTGAAAATGAACGAGCCTGCTGTGGCCATCGGTTATCTGGAACGTTTTGCTGCTGACTTCGAGCGCGAGAGCGGAAACATCAGTCTGCCTGAGATTGCACCAGCCAACGGCATCAAGATTGCCGTCGTGGGTTCTGGCCCTGCAGGATTGTCATTTGCTGGCGATATGGTGAAGAAGGGCTACGACGTGTATGTCTTCGAGGCCCTGCACGAGATTGGCGGCGTGCTGAAATATGGCATTCCCGAGTTCCGTCTGCCCAACAAGATCGTCGACGTCGAGATTGATAACCTTGCCAAGATGGGCGTTCACTTCCAGACGGACGTCATCGTCGGTAAGACCATCAGCGTAGAACAGCTTGAGGCTCAAGGCTTTAAAGGCATCTTCGTAGGCTCTGGAGCTGGTCTGCCCAACTTCATGAATATCCCTGGTGAGAACAGCATCAACATCATGTCTTCCAACGAGTATCTAACACGTGTGAACCTGATGGATGCAGCCAATCCTACGACCGATACACCGTTGAATCCTGCCAAGAGTGTGCTCGTGGTGGGTGGTGGTAACACCGCAATGGACTCTTGCCGTACGGCTAAGCGTCTGGGTGCTGAGGTGACGCTCGTCTATCGTCGTTCTGAGGTTGAGATGCCAGCCCGTCTGGAGGAGGTGAAGCACGCCAAGGAGGAAGGTATCAACTTCCTGACGCTGCACAATCCTATCGAGTATATCGCCGACGAGACGGGTGCCGTGAAGCAGGCCATCCTTCAGGTGATGGAATTGGGCGAGCCTGATGCTTCAGGCCGTCGTTCGCCTGTGCCTGTAGAGGGTAAGACAGTGACGCTCGATGTGGATCAGGTGATCGTGGCTGTGGGTGTATCCCCCAACCCGCTCGTGCCGAAGTCCATCCCTGGCCTCGAACTGGGGCGTAAGAACACGATTGCCGTCTCTGAGGAGATGCAGTCTTCTCGCGCAGAGATCTTCGCAGGTGGTGACATCGTGCGTGGCGGTGCTACGGTGATCCTCGCTATGGGCGATGGCCGTCGTGCTGCCCTGAATATGGACAAGCATCTGAAGGGGATAATTGAAAATTGATAATTGATAATTGACAATTAAGAGTGATATAGAGAGCCGTCGCCTGGAGAAGAGGCTTAACGAGCGTTTTATCAAGGCGATGGCTACTTATCATCTGATAGAAGATGATGACCGTATCCTCGTGGGGCTCTCAGGCGGCAAGGACTCTCTCCTGCTGACGGAACTGCTGGCAAAGCGTTCACTCATCCAGCATCCCCGATTCACCGTCGAGGCCCTGCACGTAAGGATGGAGAACATCCGCTACGAGACGGACACCAACTATCTCCAAGCCTTCTGCGACTCCCTCGGCATCAGGCTCCACATCAGGACTACCCGCTTCGAGGTCATTGATGAGAACAATGCAGCGGACGAAGATATCATAAAGTTCAAAGCTCAAAGTTCTTCGAAGAGCGAAGCGGCAGAGCCGAGCGCAAAGTTCAGAAGACGCCAAAAGCAGCCCTGCTTTCTCTGCTCCTGGAACCGCCGCAAGCTGCTCTTCAATCTCGCCCAGGAACTCGGCTGCAACAAGATCGCCCTCGGCCATCACCAAGACGACCTCATCCATACGGCGCTGATGAACCTCACCTATCAGGCTCGTTTTGCCACGATGCCGGCCCGTCTGACGATGCGCAAGATGCCACTCACGATCATCCGTCCGCTCTGCCTCATCCCTGAGTCCGACATCAAGGCCTACGCTGAGCTGCAGGGTTATCAGAAGCAGCAGAAACTCTGTCCCTACGAGACGAACTCGCACCGCACGGACATCAAGCGGCTTTACGACCAACTCGAACAGATGAACCCCGAGGCGCGCTACAGCATCTGGGGAGCCCTTGAAACAGAAAACAAACTCATAGAAGAATGAATATATGACCATCAGGAAGATTGCGATACTCTCTTTAGCTCTCCTTCTGCCGTTCTCGCTGAATGCGCAGAAGAAAAAAAAGCGGCCCGTGAAGAAGCCCGTCGTGGAGATCGTCGAGGAGCCGCAGGAGGATCCTCGCATCACCAACATGCGTGAGATGACCCAGCAGATCGTCTTCATCGACAGCATCGTCACAGACAAGGACCGTTTCCTCTCCCAATATCGTCTCTCTTCCGAGACCGGCACGCTGACCACCACCGGGCAGTTCTTCGGCAAGTCCATCAGCGGCCATGCATTCCTCAACGAGATGGGCAACAAGGTCTATTTCAGCCGTACGGACGGCAGCGGCTATCGTCGCCTCTACACCAGCGACAAACTGGGCACCGTCTGGGGTGAGGGCACTCCCCTGAAAGGACTCTCCGAAGGAATCACAGATGCCGACTACCCCTTCATGATGAACGACGGCATCACCTTCTACTTCGCAGCCCAAGGCGAAGAGAGCATCGGCGGCTACGACATCTTCTTCACACGCTACGACTCTCGCAGCGGCAGTTTCCTCAAGCCTGAGAACATCGGTATGCCTTTCAACTCCGAGGCCAACGACTATATGTATGCCGCCGACGAAGAGACAGGCATCGGCTATTTCGTCAGCGACCGTCGCCAGCCTGAGGGGAAGGTGTGTGTCTACATCTTCATCCTGCCTGAGACGCGACGTTCCTACGATCCTTCTAAATACACGGAACAGCAGATCCGCAATTTCGCAGACATCGTCCGCATCGCAGACACCTGGGGCAACGGCTATGAGCGTCGAGCTGCCCTTGACCGTCTGAAGGCCATCGGCACAACGGATGCCCACCCTGCCGCAGAAAACACGACGGCCACGAATACGGCCATCGTCATCAACGACCGTCTGACCTACACCAGCGTCAAAGACTTCCGTTCCCCTACGGCTGCAAACAATTATCGCGAGTTGCTCAAGGCCCGTGAGCGTCAGGCCACTATCGAGGCTGACCTCCAGAAGGCACGCGACCGCTTTGCCCGTGCTGATGAGGACGGGCGCCGTCTGCTCCGTGAGGTCATCCTACACAACGAAGAGCAGGCCCTGCTGCTCCGCGACACCATCCATGCGTTGGAGAAGCAAATCCGTAATGAAGAAAACAATAATAACAAATAAAGCATTAAGTCTATGAATAAGAAAACATTTCCTGCATCAGAGCTGATCATCAACAACGACGGCTCTTGTTTCCACCTCCATCTGAAGCCCGAGCAGCTGGCCGACAAGATTATCCTCGTGGGCGATCCAGCACGTGTTAACACCGTTGCAGACCACTTCGACTCAAAAGAGTGCGAGGTCTCGAGCCGTGAGTTCCACACCATCACAGGCATGTACAAAGGCAAGCGTATCACTTGCCAGAGTCACGGCATCGGCTGCGACAACATCGACATCGTAGTCAACGAACTCGATACCCTCGCTAACATCAACTATGCTACCCGTGAGGAACGTGACGAGCATCGCACGCTGACGATGGTGCGCATCGGCACCTGTGGCGGCTTGCAGCCCTTCACCCCAACAGGCTGTTTCGTAGCCTCCGTGAAGAGCATCGGCTTCGACGGCCTGCTCAACTACTATGCCGGCCGCAATGTGGTGTGCGACATTCCGATGGAGAAGGCCTTCTGCGAGCACATGCAATGGGATCCCATCAAGGGTGCGCCCTACGTATCCATCGCCGACGAGGAACTCATCAATCAGATTGCCCAGGACGATATGGTGCGTGGCTACACCGTCTCCTGCGGAGGATTCTATGGTCCTCAGGGACGTATGCTGCGTGCAGAGATTGCCGATCCGAAGCAGAACGAGAAGATCGAGGCTTTCGAATACGAGGGCATGAAGATCTGCAACTTCGAGATGGAATCTTCTGCTGTCGCAGGTCTCGCCTCCATCCTGGGCCATCGTGCTATGACCTGTTGCATGGTCATCGCCAACCGTTACACCACGGAGATGAACACCGAATACAAGAACTCGATCGACACCCTCATCAGCAAAGTCCTCGACCGCATTTAGTAACCTCTTCCCCTCCTAAGTTAGGAGGGGCTAGGGGTGGTCTGAACCATCAACAATGAACACCACCATCTGCGCCCTCGCCACTGCCCCCGGTGGAGCCCTCGGCATCATCCGCATCTCAGGCCCTCTATCGCTTGGGATTCTCTCTCGCATTTTCTCCAGGAATCTGACAGATGCTCAGCCCAACACCATCCACTATGGTCACATCAGAAACGGAGATGAGGTCATCGACGATGTGCTGGTCTCCGTCTTCCGTGCTCCCCACTCTTACACCGGCGAAGACTCCGCAGAAATCTCCTGTCACGGCTCCCGCTACATATTAAGTAAGGTGATTGAGCTGTTGATCCAAAACGGCTGTCGGATGGCTCAGCCGGGCGAGTTTACGCAGAGGGCATTCCTCAACGGCAAGATGGATCTCTCGCAGGCCGAGGCCATCGCAGACCTCATCGCATCAGGCAACAAGGCCACCCATCAGATAGCCATGTCGCAACTCAGAGGCAACGTCTCGTCAGAGCTCTCACGCCTTCGTGAACAGCTTCTGAAACTCACTTCACTTTTAGAGCTCGAACTCGACTTCTCAGACCACGAAGACCTCGAATTTGCCAACCGCAGCGAGTTGTTGGATATTGCGAATAAAATCAACAATCGCATTACGACGCTCGCTCACTCTTTCGAGACCGGGCAAGCCCTGAAGAATGGCATTCCCGTGGCTTTGGTAGGTAAAACAAATGTGGGGAAGTCAACGTTGCTAAACAAACTGCTTCGCGATGACCGTGCAATCGTCTCATCAGTACACGGAACGACCCGAGATACTGTAGAAGATACGATAGACCTCAACGGCATCACCTTCAGATTTATCGATACTGCCGGCATCCGGCAGACCACAGACGAGGTGGAACAGATTGGCATCAATCGCACCTACGCCGCTATCGAAAAAGCCCGTATCGTGCTATGGATCATCGATGCAGAACCAACAACGGAAGACATTCAAGAGATGCTCGAACGTTGCAAAGACAAATCATTGATTATCATACGAAACAAGATTGACATCATATCAACATCCGAGACATCCTTCGTATCTGATCCTAGACTGAAGGACATCCCCACCGTCGAGATCTCTGCCAAGCAAGGCACGAACATCGACAAGCTGGAACGAGCGATCTTCGAGGCTGCCAACATTCCAGAACTTTCAGAGCAGGACATCATCGTTACTTCATCACGGCAGTACCAGTCTTTAGTCAGCGCCCACGAAAACCTCTCACGCGTGTTGTCTGGCTTGGAGTCCGGCCTTAGTGGCGATCTTGTTTCTGAGGACCTGAGGCTCGTATTAGACGACCTCGCCAACATCACCGGTCAGGGCCGCATCTTGACTAACGAAGTATTAGGAAACATCTTTACACACTTTTGCGTGGGCAAATGAGCCTTAATTCGTATCTTTACACCCTGAATTAAATTTAGTATTAATCCACAAAAACTATACGATTATGAGAAAAATGTTTTTCTGCCTCATGGCAATGATGGGCGTGCTGACCCTTTCAGCACAGAGTATTTATGATTTCACGGTGAAGGACGATGCGGGAAAAGATGTGTCGCTCGCCGAGTACAAGGGTAAGGTGTTGTTGATTGTAAACACCGCTACGCGATGCGGATTCACGCCACAGTACAAGGAACTTGAAGCACTCTATGAGAAGTATTCGAAAGACGGCTTGGAAATTCTGGACTTCCCTTGCAATCAGTTCGGCGAACAGGCACCCGGCTCTATCCAGGAGATTCATCAGTTCTGCACGGCCAACTTCGACATCCAGTTCCCTCAGTTCGACAAGATTGAGGTGAACGGTGCCAATGAGCACCCGCTCTATACCTGGCTGAAAGCCCAGAAAGGCTTCGGCGGCTTCGACACCAACGACCAGCGCGGCAAGTTCATGGACGACATGCTCCGTAAGCGTGATGCTGACTTCGATAAGAAGAGTGACATCAAATGGAACTTCACCAAGTTCCTCATCAGTCGTGACGGGCGTGTGTTGAAACGCTATGAGCCGACGGACAAGATCAGCGACATCGAGGCCGATATGCAGATGGAGGTTAATCCTGTACTGAGCAATATGATGGCACGTCGCTCCATACGCAAATACCTCGACAAGCCCGTTGAACATGAGAAATTGGAGGTCATCGTGAAGTGCGGCATCAATGCTCCGAGCGGAGGAAACCGTCAACCTTGGATTATCCGTGTGGTGGAAGACCAGAAGCTGATTGCCGACGTGACGGAGGTGTTCAAACAGCAGAATCCAGAGCAGGTGACCCGCGACAAGGACTTCAAGAATATGTTCCGCAATGCGCCAAACCTTATCTGCGTCTGTACTCCTGCCAATGGCGGTGGTGAACTCGATGCAGGATTGCTGGGCGAGAATATGATGCTGGCAGCACAGTCGATGGGTCTCGGCACCTGTTGTCTCGGTGGCCCTGTGCGCTTCCTTTTGTCAAACGAGAAATGCAAATTCTTCCTCGACCGTCTCGACATCCCTGCCGACTACAAGCTGAACTACATCCTCGCCGTTGGCTATCCTGACGAGCAGCCTGACGCTAAGCCCCGCGATGCTTCGAAGGTGAAGTACATCAAGTAAAGAGTCATAAAAGAAAACGAATATAAACAAAAATATGAACAAAGTACGAATCACAGCGATTCGCCAGACGGTCTATGAGGATTTGATGGCGAAATACGAGAACCCGATTGAGCATACCTGCGATGTCAGGGAGGGTCAGCAGTGGATTTCCATCGACGGGCAGCGGCCTGAAGGAATGTGTCCGTCAGCATGGTATTCCATGAGGGAGTTCGTGGAATCGCTGGCCCGAGGCGAAGGTAACTTCTACGACGGATGGATGAAGAATCCGATGAGTGCGATGATCAGCTGCAACGACGGCTTCCGTCCGTTCAGCTTCTATATTGAGGTGATTGAGTAAGTATCTCAGCGGCGGTATCCATCGGCGTTATTGAGATAAAACTCAGAGTCCATGTCAATCTCAGGCGCCTTGTAACTGTACGCAACAGCCTTTGCCAGACTACATAGGTCTGGGCCGAATGCTGCTTCGTTGAGCACAAACTGGCAGTTGCTGCGGAGCCAGTTACCGTTCCCATCCTCGCGACTGACAATGATGCCGGCTGCCACCACGTCACCACCACTGCCAAGGACAAAGTTGAAGTGGTCGGTGTCGAACTCAAAGGCCGAGAAGTTCAACTCGTCCTTCCTGTTCGAACATGGAAAACCGATGATTTGGCGTAATGGCGACGAGCAGTATTACCCAGGTGGCGTGACCGACCCGAACTACTGCGTCTTGAAGTTCACCGCCTCCGATGGTCGATTCTATAGCGATTTTTATCCACGTAGTTTTATAATTGAGTAATGAACAAGATTATAACTATCAAACTCCTTGCCATTGGAGTTATCGTGATGGGCTTCATCCACATTGCAGCCACCTTCTCGCCCATGATAGCCGATAAGTTCGCACCTCTCAGCGAAGGGATGCAACGGGCATGTATCTACTTCAGTCTGATGTGTGGTGCCATGCTGATATTGGGTGGCAGCATCGTACATATGCTGTGTGGAAAAGCAAAGGAGCATCCCTTCCTGCGCACGCCTCTCCTCTTGACTTATAGCATGCTGGTCGTGGATGGTATCCTCGCCGTTTGCTTTATGCCACACAATCCTTGTGCGTGGGTGATATTTGTCTTGAGCATATTGCTGTTGGTTGTACCGAAATACAAATAGGACAAAAGACAATAAACACTATATGAATATGTGTTATAGAGAAGAAGCCATCGAATGTGTAAAAGATCATGTTCTCCAGATACATAAGCAAATATATGCCAAGTATGAAGGAGATTTTGACAGGATCTATACGGAAGGGGACAACAGCAAGTCCTATACGGGTAGGGTGATTGAGCCAGGAAAGATTTATGAACTGAGTTATTTGGAATGTACGTGCCCTAAAGTTAAATGTGGGCAGAGAAACCATCCGCAGCAGTGTGAGTGCTCACGACAGAGCATTCTATATATCTTGTCGCAACTTGAACCGGACAGCCAATTCGATGTCCGGATTGAGAATACGATTCTCAGGGGAAGCGACCGCTGTACATTCCGAATAATGCGATTAAGCGAGAGCAGAATCAAGCTCGCTTGAATTATGCTGAGCGATAGCATGATGCGCGTAAGCGAATAACAAGACATGAAGGTTATTAAATACATCCCTCGTACTACCGAGATGCAATCCACACTTTGTGCGAGTAATTCGTCACAAATCGATACAGAATATCCCAGAAATTTGGAGGAATAGCAATAATTTCATACCTTTGCACAGTCAATATTAATAAATGTATAAGATATGAAACAAGAAGTGATTGCAGCAATCGTAATGTGTGTCATGGGGGCAAGTTTATTGTTCGTACCAGCATACAAAATATGGTCTGTCACGGAAAAGTGGAAGACTATTAATGGCAAGGGACCTTCTAAGAGTTACGTCATCATAATGCGAGTAATAGGAATCATTTTTATGGCACTTGCGGCCACAATGGTTGGGGCGCAGGACCTGACACATTACAAACGAGTGATTAAGGAACTGAGTAGTGCCAAGTATCAAGGGCGCGGCTATGCCAAGAATGGTGCCAATAAGGCGGGAATGTATCTTCAGCGAGAGTTCGAGAAGGCAGGCGTAGATGAGGTGGCACTGCAGCCCTTCAAGTTGGATATCAATACGTTCTGCGGAAAGATGCAGATGTGGGCCGATGGTAGGAAACTGCGCGCTGGCGTAGATTTCTCTATGCGAGAGTATTCGCCTGGCGTGAAGGGCGAGTTTCCGGTTTATCATGTCGATACGTTGAACTACGATGCCGACCGTATGTTTGCTGATCTTGCCAAGCCTGAATACGCCAACTGCATGGTGGCATGCGAGTTCTGGTTTACTTACAAGCATCGCAAGGACTTTTCCCGTCTACAAAAGGCTGGCGAATGTCCAAATGCCGGCCTCATCTATACATGGGAGGCGCCAATAAAATTTTTCAAAGCCTACGGCGAGAAGGTGGTGGACAAGCCCATCATATGGGTAACACCTGAAGCCATCGAAGGTGTGCAGCGTGTGAAAGCGAACGTCGACAATAAGTTCCTGAAGGACTACGAATGCTTCAACGTCATTACTAAGGTCGAGGGGCAGCGCCACGACAGTTGCTACGTCTTCACTGCGCATTACGACCATCTGGGCAATCTGGGCAAGAAGGTATTCTATGCCGGTGCCAACGACAATGCCTCAGGCACTGCCGCCATCGTTACCCTTGCCGCCTACTACGCCAAACATCGCCCACCCTACGATATGTACTTCATCGCCTTCTCGGGCGAGGATGCCAACCTGCGCGGCTCTACGTGGTATGCCGAGCATCCCATCGTGCCGCTGAGCCAGATTAAGTACCTATTTAATATAGATATGATCGGCGACAACAACCCCGTACAATATTGCGAGGTCAGCGACGAAGGCATGCGCGGTTACAATCTCTTTGAGAAGATCAATGCAGAGAAGCATCATTTCAAGGCCCTACATCGAGGCGATCTGGCTGCCAATAGCGACCACTATCCCTTCGCCACGCGCCACGTGCCCTGCATCTTCCTGGAGAACGAGAAAGGCGATGCCTTTCAGTACTACCACACCATTTTCGACAACTACAAGACGGTCCGTTTCGACAGCTATGAACCAGTCTTCAATCTTGTGCGCGACTTTGTAGAACAGTATTAATTACAATGTAAATAGAAAAATAATTAGATATTCGTGTGGTTTTTCGTAACCATACTGCGTCTAATGAGTGTAAAGATTCAAAAAAACAGATGAGACAATGACAACATTAGGAAGACAGTTTGCGCAAACCGTAGCGGAACAGAAAAACACCATCTACACCGTGTGCTACATGTTCTCGCAGGATGCCGACGAAGTGAACGACCTGTTTCAGGAGGTACTAGTCAATCTTTGGAAAGGTTTCGAGAGCTTCGAGCATCGCAGTGACATCAAGACGTGGATTTATCGCGTCACCCTGAACACCTGTATCTCTTAAGATGCACTCTATGACCCAATGCCAGTATCAGGACATCATCGACCAGATAGAGGAGATCACCACGGAATCGTAAAACGAGGAGACCGTCCTTGCAGCGTCAAAACATTAAAAATAATGAAAAGATACAAGTATATCAAAAGTAATGCATTTACGGCTGGGGCCTCGCTCGGCAATCCGGCCGCATGCGTCTTTATGGGAGAGGAAACGCTGTCGCCAGAGCAGATGCAGGCCGTGGCGAGAGAGCACAAGGGTTTCGTGATGGAAGTAGTGTTTTGTAGTCAGTCGGATGTGACCGACTGCAAGCTGACCTACTATTCGTCGGAATGCGAGGTGGACTTCTGTGGCCACGGCACCATCGCCACGATGTATTCAATGATAAAGGACAATGCTGCGTTAAGATCGAAGCCTGTTGTCAAGGTTGAAACCAACTGCAAGGGCATCGTCGAGGTGTTCAATGCCATCGACACAGAGGATGCTGTGTATATCACCGCTCCCGCCCCTATCGAACTTCCCATGAACCTAACAATCGACGCAATCGGAAAGGCACTGGGGCTAAACAATATAGCCATCCGTCAAGACTTTCCCATCCACATCATCGATGCTGGCCTGCGCACACTTATTGTGCCGATAACTGATTTAGAAACAGAGATTTCAGTTTTCCCCAATGAACAGGAACTGAAGATCTTCTGCGAGGGGAACGACATCGACATCATTCTTATCTTCTCGAAGCAGACTGCTGATGCCAACGCCTTCGCACACACAAGAGTCTTCGCCCCCAAGTTCGGTTATCTCGAAGACCCCGCCACTGGTTCTGGCAACAGTGCCTTCGCCAACTATCTGCTGAGCGAAAATCTCTGGAATGGCACCCCCATCACCATTGAGCAGGGCGGTAATGACCGTATCTTCAACTCAGTAAAGCTAAAGTACACGAACGGGCAAGTCCTCTTCGGCGGCAAGGCCACAGTTAGAATTGAAGGAGATTATTTATTGTGAGCAAATCTGGGGCCATCTTTTAACAAATGCGTCGTAAGACCAGTATTTTTGCAGCGTCAAAGTGTAAAAAAGAAAAAGATGAATTGGACAATTGTCATAGCAGAGACTATCGTGATGACCATTGCCTTTACGGCGATGATCTTGATACCGCTGGTAAGAAATCCCGTGTGGTGGATTCACGATTATCCACAGGATATTCAGGAAGAATACTTTAAGACCCATGAGCGCCTACCGTCGAAATTCTTCTCGAAGACGGTACTTGTCAAGAAAGGCTGTGCGCTACTTCTTGCGCTCCTGGTGATGTTGGGTCTTATGAAACTTGCAGGAGCCTACGACTTCTGGTCGGCCTTTGCACTGAGTTACGGCATCTGGCTCTTCATCGACTGGTACGACTGTTTCATCCTCGACTGGGTGCTCTTCGCTAACATGAAGTCCGTCAGACTACCTGGCACTGAGCACATGAATGCAGCCTACCACCAGAAGCGCTACCACTTTGTGCAGTCACTCTGGGGCATGCTCATCGGTCTTATTCTCTGCCTCATAGGAGCTGGGATATATGCATCTATCTTGTAACAATTAAGAGGAAAAGAAAACAAATGATGAGAACAATAATATCATTAGCCCTATTTGTGGCGACACTCGCAAATGCACAGGGGGTCGAGGCGCAAAACGGTTATATATCCAAGCAAAACTGTCTGCTTCAGGATTACGACTATTTCTTCAGTCAATTGGAGCAGATACATCCCGATCCCTATAGTGCTTTTGGCGGGAAGGATGGGTTTGACAAGGCTGTGAAGCAGCTGAGAGATGAGCTGGCTAACCAAGACTCCTTGACACTTAACGAGATGCAGGTGGAAGTGACCAAACTGATATCCGCACTCCACGACGGACATACTTATATAGGGTATGATAAAGCGTCCAAGAAAATAGAAGACCAATGGGTACCGCTGAAATTTAAGGTGATTTCCGATGGCATCATCGTAAACGGATACACTCAGGAACTGGAGTCCTTGAAGGGAGCGATGTTATGCGAGGTGGAAGGTGAGCCATTAGAATCGGTACTTGATCGCCTCGACAAACTTGTTGTTTCAGAAAATCGCTATGGACTGATGGGTAAAGCATGTAGAAACATTGGCAACACCAACACCCTGCGACAACTATTCCCTACATTCAATAAAGAACAAGTCTCAATGAAGTTCCGCATGGCTAATGGCAAGGATACGCTCGTCAGTCTGCCCTTCTACCCCAACGGTCCGTTTTGGGAAAACATTGTATGGACATCTACTGATGAGCGTTTCCCCCATAAGAATTTCGAATACCGTTTCATCGATGACAGCAAACAAACGATGGTGATGTGCATCAACTCAGTGGTGAGTGCCGACGTACAAAATCTCGAAAGCTACGGTCTGAAATCAGATGTAATTGTGGCCGAAGTCTTTGCCAAGATGCTGCGCGAGATGAAGGCTGCCAACAGTCCTCGTCTCATCATAGACCTGCGCGGCAATGGTGGTGGTTGGACGATGATCATGTATGCTGCGCTTTACGAGCTCTACGGAAAGCGTTTCATGGATACCGATTTAGGCATGCACTTTGCTACCAAAGTATCGGACGGTTGGCTCAAGAAAAATAATACCACCTTAGAACAGCTCAACCAGAGCAGAGGCACAACGCTGAAGATGGGCGATTTCATTGAACAATCTTCAAACATCAGCAGTTTCGATTGGTTTATGTGTGCCGACATGAGCATTCTCGAAGCACAAAACGGCGAACCCATCTACACGCCAGAAGAAATCTATGTGGTTACCGACGTGCAGACCTTCAGCGCTGCTTTCCATACCGCATACATGCTGTGGAAGATGGGAGCCAAAGTGGTAGGCGTACCTTCCGGACAGGCGCCCAACACGTTTATGGAGGTTACACGATTCAAGTTGCCGAATACCGGTCTTGAATGCTCTGCATCCAATTCACTACAGAGTTGCTTTCCCGCAGATCATCCTATAGCAAAGACTTTCACCCCAGACATCCAATTGTCGTATGATGACTATCGCCAGTTCGACTTCAGTAAGGATGCAGAATTATTGTTTATCGTAGCCAGCAATTTCTTCGGCGGTGTGGATATCAAGAATTAATTTTCTTAGCAAGTCATGTAGTTTTCTGGCTGCACCTAGCGTCTAACAAGTAAAATGTTGAACATTAAACATATTAAGACAATGATTAAAAGAATGTTTTTCGCCGTAGCCCTCGCTCTTGTTAGCTTGGCAGGCACGGCACAGAATCTGAGGTCCAACATGGATCCGAGTGTGAAACCTGGCGATGACTTCTGGCAGTACGCCATAGGCGGATGGCTGAAGGCGAACCCGCTGGATGCGCAACACCCTGAGAACGGGGCGTTCACCGACCTGAGCGAACTGAACAACGACCGTATCAACAAACTCATTCTGGCATATGCAGAGAAGAAGGATCTGCCGCAGGGTTCGGACGGACAGAAGATTGGTGCGCTCTATCGTCTCTACATGGATAGCGTCAGTCGTAACAAGATGGGCTACGAGCCGATTATGCCTTACCTGAAGCAGGTACGCGAGGTGCAGACCCGCGACGAGGCTTTGCGTCTGATGTACGCCTTCGATGCCAAGGGATTTAATACTGCTCCTTTCGGCCTCAGTCTGAGCCTGAACCCGTTCAATTCGTCGGAGTATATGATGTTTGCGGGACATGGTGGTGCCTCGCTGCCCAAGGAGTACTACGACCAGCCAAACGAGCAACAGCAGGCCACCGTCGCCGCTATGAAGAGTCTGAACAAGGACTATCTGAAGATGGTGGGCTACAGCGATGCTGCCGCCGAGCAGAAGATGCAGGCCGCATGGGCCATAGAATATAGGATAGGTATGAAGACACTCGACCAGGTGGCCCGTCGCAACCCGATGGCCACGAACCATCCGATGCCGTGGGAGCAGCTGCTCAACGACTTCAAGGGTATCGACTATGTGGCCTATCGTGATGCTTTGAGCTTGCCGAAGGACATCGACGTGGTGAACGTCGGTGAGTTCGATGCGCTGCACGAGGTAGAGAAAGTGCTGGCCGAGACGAGCGTCGAGGACTTGAAGTCATATATGGAGTTGCACGTCATCCAGGCCTACAGCGGCTTCCTGAGCGATGCCTTCACCGACCGTGCCTTCGAGGCCTCGAAGGTCATCAGCGGCGTGCAGGAGCAGCAACCCCGATGGAAGCGTGCCGTCAGTACCATCAGCGGCAATCTGGGCGAGACCATCGGTAAGCTCTATGTCAAGGACTACTTCCCTGAGACCAGCAAACAGCGCGTCTACCGTCTGGTGAAGGACCTGCAGCAGGCCTTTGAGGACCGTCTGAAGGAGAACACCTGGATGAGAGACTCCACCAAAGCCAAGGCATTAGAGAAACTCCACGCCATGCACATCAACGTGGGCTACCCCGACAAGTGGCAGGACATGGAGAAGTTTGTCGATATCCGCGAAACGGAGAACCTCGTCGAGAACTTCATCCGCATCAGGCAGGAGTCGCGTCAGGCCCAACTGCGCAAATACTGGCACCAGCCCGTTGACAAGACCATGATGACCTGCTCGCCGCAGACAGTCAACGCCTTCTATCATCCGCTCTTCAACAGCATCAACTTCCCCGCTGCCATCCTGCAGCCCCCGTTCTTCGATCCCGAGGCTGTCTACGTCTCGAACTATGGTGCCATCGGTGCCGTCATCGGCCACGAGATGACCCACGGCTTCGACGACCAGGGCTGTCAGTTCGACAAGGACGGCAATCTGGCCAACTGGTGGACGGCTGACGATAAGGCGCGCTATGACGAGCGCACCAAGGTGATTGCCGACTGGTTCTCGGAGCAGGAGGCCGTACCCGGACTGAAGGTGAACGGCCAGAAGACCCTTGGCGAGAACGTCAGCGACAATGGCGGTCTGAAGATTGCCTATCGTGCCGTTGAGAACCGCATGAAACAGGAGCCCCTCGGCGATGTCGATGGCTTCACCCCTGCCCAGCGCTTCTACTTGGCCTACGCCCGCGTTTGGGCCTGCAACAGCACACCTGAGTACACCGCCATGCTCGTCAACAGCGACGTTCACTCACCCGCTCGTCTGCGTGTGATGGCCGCCCTGCCAATGATTGACACTTGGTACGAGGCCTTCGGCATCAAGTCCACAGACAAGATGTTCATCCCCATGGAGAAGCGGGCATTAGTGTGGTAAAATACTACCATTCGTCCCAGATTTACCGTTTATCACACCATTCGTCACAAACCCCTGCATAATATCCCACTTATGCAGGGGTTTCTGCAACTATCTGTAATTTTGCAGCGTCAAATACGACAAATAAGTCAAAGAATCGTTTTAAATGATGAATGATATGAAGAATGTAAGTTTAAGATTCGTAGCGCTAATGGCTGCAATGATGATGACGATGATGACGTTCGCTAAGATACAGGACTGGGGCGGACGAGTGATTGACGAGAAGGGCGAGCCGATGCCTTTCGTGAATATAGTGCTGTTGTCGCTGCCCGACTCGGCCTTCGTGCAGGGAGCGACGACGGACATGGACGGTGTGTTCAAGATTGTGACGGATGTGAACGAAGGATTGTTCAAGGTGACCAGCGTGGGCTACCAGACCTTATATATAAACGCGGGCGAGGGCCTGACCATCCAGATGAAGGAGGACACGCAGTTGCTCAGCGAGGTCGTGGTGAAGGGGCAGTTGCCGAAGACCCACGTGAAGGGCGACGCCATGCGCACCACCGTCGCCGGTACGATACTGGAGAAGGCTGGAACGGTCTCAGATGCCCTGTCGAAGATCCCTTCGCTGGAGGCTGAGCGCGACGGCGGCGTGAAGGTGCTGGGCCGTGGGGATGCCGAGGTGTATATCAACGGCCGACGGGTGCAGGACATGAAGGAACTCTCGCGTCTACGCTCCGACCAGATCCAGCACGTCGATGTGGTGCAGAACCCTGGCGCCCGCTATGCCGCCTCGGTGAAGGCCGTCGTTCGCATCACGTTGAAGAAGGCACAGGGCGAGGGTCTGAGCTTCCAGAACAGCACGCAGTTTATGTACCAGTATGGCGGTTCGCTGAATAATAACCTCACCGCCAACTACCGCACGGGCGGACTCGATGTGACGGGATCGTTCTGGGTGGGCACCTATAACCACTACAAGGGATTGCAGGTGAACGACATGCTTTACTATGTGGGACCAGACCAGGTAACGGGTCACTCCACCCAGGAGATCAGACACCCTTGGCATGCATGGTCGCCGCAATTACAATTGAACTATATGATCAACGAGAACCACACCTTTGGCGCCTACTACAAATACGACCGCACGCCCAGCGGCGAGACGAAAGGCGACTACCTAACGGATATGTTCGAGAACGGCATCATGACAGAACGCTCCGCAAGCTACATCTGGCAGGACCAAAATGTCAAGAAGCACATCTTCAATGCGTATTATAATGGTAAGGTGGGACAACTGGGTATCGACCTGAACGTCGACGGTCTCTTCGACGACACCAAGACGCCAGGCCGCACGACGGAGCAGACAACAGCTGTCGGTGCCGCCCCCGCCAACCGCACCATTGAGAGCAATACCAACAGCGGCAACAATTTCTGGGCCTCGAAGCTCATCTTCAGCTATCCCGTGCTGAAGGGCAATTTCTCCTTGGGCGGCGAGTACAGCTACAACCATCGTACGGATGCCTACACATTCCAGGCTTCCGACTATGTGCCCGTCAAGGCCACCGATACGGAGATCAACGAGAAGTCGGCAGCAGCCTTCGTCGAGTACGGACGGCAGTTCGGCAAGGTGTTTGCCCAGGCAGGTCTGCGCTACGAGCACTTGACGAACAACTACTTCAATTTCGGCAAGCGCGAGGACGAAGTGTGCCGTAACTATGGTGACTGGTTCCCCACAGCTACCCTATCCGCTCCCATCGGCAAAATGCAACTGAGCCTGTCGTATCGCCGCGACATCCAACGTCCTGCCTACTCAAGCCTGACCAGCTCGACAATGTACGCCAACCGTTACACCTATCAGAGCGGCAACCCCTATCTGAAGCCGACCTACACCCACAGCATCGTGCTGAACGCGGCCTATCAATGGGCGAACCTGACCGTCGACTATGGTCGCATAAAGAACAGCGAGACCATGTCCACCGAGCCTTTCCCCGGCAGCACCGATCCGCTCATCAGTCTCGTCCGTCCCATCAACAGTGAGGAGGACTACAACCAGCTCTCGCTGAGTCTCTCCGCTAGTCCCACCATTGGCAAGTGGCACCCGATGTGGTACACCTTCACCGTATTCCAGAACTACAAGACACCGACGGCTGACGGTACCATCAAGACCCTCAACGACCCATACTTCGCGTTCGTTTGGAACAACGACATCGAACTGCCCCACAGTTTCCGCCTGAGTGCCAATGCTCAGTGGGCCACGAAGGGTGACTACAACAACAATAGCATCACCGCCCAGCGTTTCAATCTCACGCTCGGCGTGCAGCGCGACTTTAATCTCCGCCGCTTAGGTATGATAACTCTTGATGTGCGTTGCGTCGATGTTCTGAACACCAACAAGACCGCCGCCACCATCTACGGCATCCGCGAGTTGTCCGTCAACAACCCAGCCCGTCGCACCTTCCTCATCGACCTCGTCTGGAAGTTCAACGAGGCTCGCTCGAAGTACCGCGGAAGTGGCGCCGGAGCGAAGCAGAAGGCACGTATGTAATGTCTGTTATCACAGAATGATGCAAATTATCCCAGATATTTGGTAGTTCCTGCAACAATTCGTAACTTTGCAACGTCAAATAATAAAAAAATGATATGAAAAATGTGATTAAGAGAGCGCCAAGCAAGCTCGCTTGCAATTGGCCGAACGTGAACATTTTATGTAAAAATGTGAGATTATTGGCTGTACTGGCCATCGGTTTGATGAGTGTGATGAGCGTGAAGGCTCAGAGCCAGCGGATGCTGGAGTTCCAAGAAGAATTCTCTAAGTATCAAACGCAGTATCGTGACCTGTTCTTTAGTGGCAAGCACAAGGAAGCGATGGCTCCACTGGCGAGTTGCATCGCGATGCTCGACACCACCACGATTTTCAAGGTGTCGCCCATCCCCGAGGCCGCCATCAAGGAGCAGAAGGGACTGCTGCTGTACGATCAGGCGTGCGGCTATGCGATACTGGGGCAAAAGAAGCAGGCACTTGCGGCCCTGGAGCAGTCGATCCAACTGGGCTACAGAGATTATAATAATATGGTGAACGACAACGACCTCGTTTCGCTGCGTAAGGATAAGAAATATCAGGCGCTGCAGGCACAGGTGAAAGACCGTCAGCCGATCTCCGTGCTGAAGAAGTCGGCCCCATATGCCAAGGATGATGCGAAGATGGAGTTCCGTTATCAGCCTAAGGAATCGAAGAACCTTCAGATGGTTCGCGACTACTTCAAGCTTGACTCCGTAGCCGGGCAGGGCGACGAGCTGTCGAAGATTATCAATCTGCTGCACTTTGCCCACGACAACATCCGCCACGACGGCGGCAACCAGGCATTTGCAGAATTGGACGCCATCGACCTTTATAACTATTACAAGACTACCGGCAAGGGCGTGAACTGCCGACAGTTGGCCATATCGCTTTGCGAGATGTATCTGTCGATGGGCATCCCCGCCCGCTATGTAACCTGTATGCCCGCCGACTCGCTCGACTACGAGTGCCATGTGATTAATACTGTGTGGTCGAGTCAGTTGCAGAAATGGCTCTACATCGACCCGACAATGGATGCCTGGGTGACGGACGAGAATGGCACGATGCTCAGTATCGCCGAGGTGCGCGAGCGACTGATCAACGACCAGCCCTTGGTGCTCTGCGAGACGGCCAACCACAACCACGAGTCGCAGCAGACGAAGGAATACTATTTGGAGACCTACATGGCGAAGAACCTGTACTACTTTGTTTGCAAGAAGCTGAACCGCTTCAATCCCGAAAGCGTTTATCGCGATAACGACCCAGCGGCTGACGTCCGTCTTATCCCCGTCGGCTTCGTTAACAACAACTGGAAGTGTGACACCACTACCGATCCAGAAGTATTCTGGGCAAAACCATAAAAAGAAAGTGATAATGAAGCATGCGTTATTACTCTTGGCGTTTCTGATTTCTGGGACCAGAACCCATCAGGCGCAAACGCCAAGGCCGGAGATCAAGATACTGATGGAGATACGCCCGGAGGTGAACTACGTGACGCATCTCTATACGTTGGCGAGACTGGGATTCGCTGACTCGTCGTATGCTGCGAAATATGGCTACACACTTCCGCAGGAGGCTATCGACACCTTGCAGAAGTATAAGGACTACCTGACCTTCGGACAAGGCGAGGGAGGTATGTTGGCTGGTCCGTTCTTCTTCGGCGTTTCGGCAGAAAATATTCCTAATGTCGATTCGATGCAGGTGGTGATGAATGTAGTGATGAATGAAGGTAGGAAAGCAAATGCACCAGCCGACGTGATGGCTGCTGTCCGTGCAGTCGCCGACGTTTATGCGACCCACTACGACGCTTATCTCAAGAACATCTATCCACAAGTGAAGGCTGATATGGAGGAGCGTCGGCAACTGCTGAGCCAGAAGATTCAAGCGCAGTCGTTCATCAAAGACTGGGAGCGGGTGACGGGCTACACTTGGTGTCGTGGCGATTATCACTGGCTGCTGTATCGCGCAGGCCAGAAAGGTCCCTCGTACAATAATCTGAACGATAGCACCAACACCGTCTGGTACAATCAAGACATCGACTACCAGTTGGCGATGTTCAGCCATGAGTTCGGCATCTTCCTGATGCAGGACAGCATCGACCCCATCGTGGAGGAAATGAAAGCCTACACACGGGAACTCGATTCTGAGCGCGACCTGACCTACGTACCCTGGAGCGCCTTCGAGAGTCTGGCTTGCTGGTACAACTGCAAGATCGCTGGCCGTAAGACTGCCGATTACCGTGCCTTCGGCGAGGCTGACGTGCAGACGTTCTGTCGGATATTCGACCGTCTGTCGAAAGAGGGCATCAGCGATCCAGCAGTACTCTATCGCAAGGGAATTATGGAGTATTTGAAAAGATAATAAAGTATTACAATGAATATCAGATTAGAAGAAACAAAAGATTATCGCGAGGTAGAGAACCTTACGCGTGAGGCATTCTGGAACGTCTATCGTCCTGGATGCACAGAGCATTACGTGCTCAATCAGTTTAGGACAAATCCCGACTTCATCCCAGAGCTGGACTTTGTGATGGAGGAAGGCGATGGTGAGCACCAATCGCCTGGAAAGATTATCGGCCATGTGATGTTTTCGAAAGCAGAGATTACGCTTAACGATGGAACGCCCTACCCTTCTTGGACATTCGGCCCCATCAGCATTCATCCAGATTACAAGCGTAAGGGATGTGGTCTGAAACTACTGAAGTATGCGTTGGAGGCAGCCAAAGAGATGGGTATAGGTCTTCTGCAAATGGAAGGCAATATCGAGTTCTACAAGCACGCTGGCTTCGACCTCGCCAGCAAGATGAATATTCACTATCATGCAGAACCGCGAGATTCAGAAGTGCCATATTTCCTTGCCCAAGAACTGATACCTGGCTATTGGGGCAATCGTGAGGGAACTTACTGTCCACCCAAGGGCTATTTCGTTGCCGACGAGAACCCGGAAGCTTTCGAAGCTTACGAGGCCACCTTCCCCAAGAAGGAGAAACTCCGCCTGCCAGGACAATTAGAATACGAAGAATAAAATATCTGAGATATGAAACAAGAAGTAATTCCAGCAATCGTCATGTGTGTCATGGGCGCCGGTCTGTTGTTCGTACCAGCAAACAAAATATGGTCTGTCACGGAAAAGTGGAAGACAATAGGAGGCAAGGGGCCTTCAAAGAGTTTCGTTGTCATAACACGAGTATTAGGACTCGTTTTCGTGGCAGCTGGTTTAGGATTATTGATATATGGAAACTGATCGTATCATACTGCGCCCTTGGCGAGACAGCGATGCGGAAGTGCTATACAGATGGGCTTCAGATCCTGATGTTGGGCCTCGTGCTGGATGGGCACCGCATAAGAGTGTGGAAGAGAGTCTGGAGATTATCCGCACCGTTTTTAATGATGCCTTCCACACTTGGGCAATCGAACTGAAAGCAACAGGGGAGGCAATTGGCGCTATGGGTTATGGTCCATCTTGCGAGTGCAATTTGCCTGTTCGTGAGGGTGAGCCGCTCATCGGCTATTGGGTGGCCAAGCCCTATTGGAATCAGGGCATCTGCACGGAGGCTCTGCGACTGATGTTAGACCATATCCGCGAGACGACGGACATCCAATCGCTCATTAGCGGCCACTTTGTAGACAATCCTGCCTCTGGCCGAGTGATGGAGAAGTGTGGTTTCGTTCCAACTGGCGAAACCTGCATCGATGCAAACCAGTATCAAGGCGCGAACAGACCCATCCGAGTATTACGATTGGAAATAAAACGTATGCGCTATAGAGAAGAAGCCATCGAATGTGTAAAAGATCATGTTCTCCAGATACATAAGCAAATATATGCCAAGTATGAAGGGGATTTTGACAGGATCTACACGGAAGGGTACAATAGCAAGTCCTATACGGGTAGGGTGATTGAGCCAGGAAAGATTTATGAACTGAGTTATCTGGAATGTACGTGCCCTAAAGTTAAATGTGGGCTGAGAAACCATCCGCAGCAGTGTGAGTGCTCACGACAGAGCATTCTATATATCTTGTCGCAACTTGAACCGGACAGCCAATTCGATGTTCGGATTGAGAATACGATTCTCAGGGGAAGCGACCGCTGTACTTTCAGAATAACAAAGCTTTGAACGAGGCGTTTGAATTAGGACAACAAATGTAAGAAACATAGTATGGCGATAACAAGCGAGAGACTAAAACAGACGTTTTCGTATGAAGCTTGCCTATCGCATGTGTAGCTTCTATCCAGAACTGATGGACGAACTGAAGCGCACGCTCGAAGCGATGGAGATAGATTATCACATTTTTATGCAGAATATCCCAGAAATTTGGTACTTTCTGCAACTCTGCATACCTTTGCAGCATCAAAACATAAATTATTAGACAATGAAAAAAGGATTAAAGATTGCACTGTTGAGCGTGCTGGGACTGGTGATAGTCGTAGGTGTGTTGGTGTGGATGGAGTTTGGTCCACTGGTTAAGGGAGCAATGTCGGCAGAAAAGCTCGACGACGGAATGTATTATATGGAATACAAGGGCGATGATGGGTTCAAGGAGTTGATGGATCGCGGTGGATGCAATGATATCAGCGTGCTGGCCAGTTACGTGATGGAGTTCTTGTCGAAGGGGTACTTCAAGCCCGACAGCATCAATGTGCCTATCAAGCCCGTCGGATGTTCTACGCTCACGGTCAAGACACCGGAGGACGGCGTGATGATGGCCCGCAACTTCGACTATCCTTACGGCACGGCACTGATCATCCACACTATTCCTAATGAGGGCTATGAGTCCATCACCACTTTCTCTACTGATTTTTTCGGCTTCGGTGAGAACTACAAGCCTGAGGGATTCAAAAACCAATATATGGCTCTGGCAGGACTGTTCATGGCCCTGGACGGACTGAACGAGAAAGGATTAGCAATAGCCGTATTGGATGCTGGCGACAAAGTGGTGACTCGTCAGAACACCAGCAAGTCCGACCTGACCACGACGACTGCCGTACAGTACCTGCTGAAGAATGCGGCCAACATCGACGAGGCCCTGGCGTTGCTGAAAGCCTCTGATATGAATTCCGACCCAGGTTCGGCTTATCACTTCTCGATGGCTGATGCTACGGGCAGAAGTGTGGCAGTGGAGTATATGGAAAATCAGATGGTGGTGACAGAATCGCCCTTCGTGACCAACCACTACCTGTGCGAGGAGAAGTTCCTGGTGGGGCTGCATGAGGGCGACCACCGTCACGAAAAGTTGATGGAGCAGTACGACGCAGCTGGCGGCGTGATGAACGCAGACCATCTGACTGAAACTATCGCATCAGTAACCCAGTTGCCGGAGAAGGGTGCCATCGTCGGCGGCACACTCTGGACGATGGTGATGGATCTGACACACCCCTCAGTCACCTACTACTCGCTTCGTCATTTCGACAAGCCATTCCATTTTAAACTATCACATAATAAGTAATATTGTATATGATAAAGAGAGAGTAAAACATGGATAAGATGAGCAACAAAGCACTTGTCGTTATTGACATCCAGAACGACATCACCAAGCACTATCGAGACATCATCGACAATATCAATGCTGCTATCGAATGGGCTGTGGCTGAAGGGATGCACGTGGTATATATCAAACACAACAACGTTACGGCTGGTACGCGGACGTTCAAGCCTGGCACCAAAGGCGAGGAATTGGTGCCTGAGATGAAAGTCATGTCAGACAATATCTTCGTGAAGACGAAAAGCAACGCCCTAACAAGCGAGGCGTTTTCTGCTTTCATTGCAGCGAATGGCATCAATGAGTTTTACGTGGCTGGCGCGGATGCTACAGGCTGTGTAAAATCAACGTGTTTCAATATGACTAAAGCTGGATACACGGTGCATGTTCTCTCAGACTGTGTCACCAGCTATGATCTGAAGAAGGTGCCAGAGATGCTGGTCTATTACGAAAGTAAAGGCTGTGAGGTGAAGAAATTTTCAGAATACAAAAATTATATGAAAAGAATATTGTTGCTGTTTGCACTGCTGTGCGGCATGACTACTGTGTGGGGACAGACAGAAAGTAAAAATATGAATTACAAACAAGAAAATAATATGAAACAGAAATTTTGTCAGAGCTGCGGAATGCCGCTCACAGATGATGTGCTAGGTACGAATGCCGACGGCACGAAGAACGAAGATTACTGCATGTACTGCTACAAGGACGGGAAGTTCCTGCAGGAGTGCACGATGGAAGAGATGATTGAGCATTGTGCTCAATTTGTGAATGAAGTAAATAAAGGGTTGCCGCAGCCGATTACGAAAGAGGAATACATCGGACAGATGAAAATGTACTTCCCGCATCTGAAGCGTTGGCGCAAGGAATTGACGATTGCAGATGCAGCTCCTGTGGAGAGCCCAGCGCTTGCTGGTGTCAAAGATCTGATTGCCAAGATGGCCGACACGCTACCCATCACCTATATCTCATCTATCGATGAAGAGGGATTCCCCTGCACCAAGGCGATGCTGTCGCCACGTGTCCACGAGGGCATAAAGGTATTCTATTTCACCACCAATACCTTCTCCCTGCGAGTGGCTCATTACAAAGCCAATCCCAAGGCCAGTATCTACTTCTGTGATGCAGAAGGCTTCAAAGGAATGATGTTAAAAGGCACAATGGAGGTACTGACGGATGCTAAGAGCAAGGAGATGATTTGGCGCGATGGCGACGAACAATACTATCCCGGTGGTGTAACCGACCCGAACTACTGCGTTCTGAAGTTCACCGCCACCGACGGTCGTTTCTATAGTGATTTCTATCCCCGTAGTTTTGTGATTGAGTAATAAGTATTGAAAGGGTGACTCAGTTGCCGAACATCATATCTACGCTCAGGATAACAGGCTCTGTAGGTCTGCTCCTTTGTGATGTGACGAGTGTGGCATATTGGATAATCTATAGTCTCTGTGGCTTCAGCGACATAGCCGACGGATGGTTGGCAAGAAAGCTAAAGTGTGTCACCAAGATGGGGGCATTGATGGATAGCATGGCAGACATCTGTTTCGTAGCGTGTTGTGGCTGGAAACTCCTCCCGATATTCGAACTGCCGCAATGGCTATGGCTGTGGGTAGGAGTAATTGTCGCGATTAAAGTTGTGAATCAGCTTTCGGCACTTGTGATGTACGGGCGTTGCTGCTTCCCTCACACCACAGCGAACAAAATAACAGGCTTTCTGGTATTCATTGCAGTCCCCATGACAGTATGGTCAATCATCCCCATCGCCACTGTAGCCGCTATCGCCACGTTTGCCGCCATACAAGAGGGACATTATATAAGAACGAAAAAGATATACCAATGAGAAGATTACGACTCGGAGCACTGCTCCACTTTATCATAGCCATTGGCCATGTAGGTTGCTTGTTCGCTTTGGACGAGGCATTCGAAGCTTACGGCATCCGTGAAATCATGAATCAGATGGTGTCTGGACATGTCTGGATGCTGTATACCCTAACTATCGGTCTTGCCCTCGCTTTCACCATAGCAGGACTTTATGCCCTCTCTGCCACAGGCGACATTCGTCGCTTGCCCCTGACACGTATGGCTATCATCACCATCGTTGTGCTCTATAGTCTTCGTGCTCTGGCAGGAGGCATTAGCTGCATCTATGATTTCAGATGGCTGCAATTTATCTCATCTCTCATTCCTGCCATTATTGCCTGGTGCTACTGGCCGGGAGTTACGAGAACTTTTAAACAAATATGATTATGAAATTAAAATCAGCAACACAAAACGACTTTGAGGCTATCATCGCCTTTTATGACGATGTGACGGAACGCACGCCAGAGATGGCTACATACGCCCGATGGAGCAAAGGGAAGCACCCGACGGTTGAAGGCATCCATGCCTATATCGACGAGGGGAGCATGTATCTGTATAGAGAAAATGATGCCATCGTTGGTGCTATGGCTGTCACGATGTATCAGGGTGAGGACTATCATGCGATAGAATGGACACAGCAGGTGCCCGACGACAAGGTGGCCGTGATTCATATCCTTGCCGTTAGTCCTGACGCGCAGGGCAAAGGCTTCGGCTCGGAGATGATTCGCGAGGCCATCCGTTTGGCACAGAGTAAAGGCATGCAGGCCGTCCGTCTCGATGCCCTCGCATCGAACACGCCCGCCCACAAGATATACGAGCGTCTCGGTTTCGAATATCGAGGCAAGCAGCACCTTTATGCCGAGAATACCGGCTGGACGGACTTCTATTTCTTTGAGTACAAATACAAATAAACATAAGTAAAAATGAAGCACGAGATTATTACATTAGCCGATGTACAGATTATCGGCATGACCAAGGAAATTGCATTCTGCAAGGGGCAGGAAGAGTGCCCTAAATTCTGGGGCGAGTATGTGGAAAGGATTATAAAGCCCGTGTTTATAAAGCACAAGACGCCAGATGCCTTTCAACAGGCAGCCATCGATAACGGCGTCGGCGAGTTCGGACTCTGTACCTGCGACATCGCAAACCACAACTGCATAAGCTGTGCCGAACAGAACTTCGGTGCTTGCAACAGCAAGACCTTCACCTACGTGATTGGCGGCATTTATAAGGGCGGCAGCGTGCCAGAGGGTATGCGACTCTTCCCCATTCGCAGTGGCAAGTGGCTGAAGGTTCATTTTGAGGGTGGCATGAAAGCCTTCCAGCAGCAGTTCCAGAAGTTCTATAAGGAGTGGCTACCCCAACACTCTGAGTTTCGTTGTCCCTTGAACGCCATGACTATGGAATGGTACAACGGCACCAACATCGACTCGCCCGATTACCAGTGCGGCGTGATGATACCCATAGAGTAATCATCATTTGATAGCTGCCTCATTCCATCCATATGGGGCAGTTTTCTTTACCATTGGTCACAAAAATATGCAATTCATCCCAGAAATGGGGTGGATTGCAACTTTTTTATGGCTTTTCTGTGTCAAATTGGCAAAACGTTTAATTATTAGAAAAAAATGAAAAAGTTAAGTTCGAAAATGGTAGCTTTGATAGCTGCAATGATGATGTGTTTAACAGCCGAGGCAATGACCGAGGATGTAGGTGGACGAGTAATTGACGCGCAGGGTGAACCCTTGCCATTTGTAAGTGTGGCACTGCTCACAGCCGACTCTACTTATATACAAGGTGCAACGAGCGATGTGGACGGTTTCTTCCAGATCCAGACTACCGATGCCTGCTGCATTCTGCGATTCTCGTACATCGGTTATCGTACCAAGTTTGTGAATGTAAATGGCTCGGAGATTGGAACCATCCAGATGGAGGAGGACCAGGCGATGCTGAATGAGATTGTGGTAAAGGGACAGATGCCTAAAACCAAGCTGACAGGCAACTCGATGATAACCACCATTCAGGGAACCATCTTAGGCCAGTCGGGTACAGCCAAGGAAATGCTGGCAAAGGTGCCTGGCATGACACTAAAAGGCGAAGACCTCGAGGTACTAGGTAAGGGTACACCTGTCTTTTATATTAATGGCAGAAAGATGCGGGATAAGGACGAACTGAAACGACTGCGTTCGGAGGAGATTCAGAGCGTAGAGGTGATTACCAATCCTGGAGCAGAGTACGATGCCACCATTTCGGCAGTGGTACGTATCAAGACTGTTCGCCGCGAGGGAACTGGTTTCGGCTTCGACCTGATGGCTGCCAACAACCAGGATCTGGCGTTTGGTTTCAGCGATCCCAGCAGCACGCTGAACCTGCGTTATCGCCACAACAACCTGGACCTGTTTGGTATGGTGAACTATTGGTCGTGGGATAGTCCTAACGACCTGCGTATTACGCAATCCACTTTTCTCCAGGCCGATGAAGGCATCAGGAATATTCTTCAGGACAGCCACATGCGTAACGACTGGCACGGAGAGGGCCTGAACTATAACCTGGGCTTTAACTGGCAGATTAACGACAAGCACTCGCTGGGTGCCAGAGTGGAGCGCCACGACCAGTTTAATACGTATAATGACATGTGGGTAGATACCGAAAACAATCTCACAGGTCGCGACCTTTCGCACCAGGACGGTCATACCCATTATCCGTACAACTGGCAGAGCAATGCCTATTATAACGGCCAGGTGGGCAAACTAAACATCGACCTGAACGTGGATTTTGTGACAGACAAAGAGAATGACGACGACCAGACAGATGTAATACTGCCCGAAGCCCGGACCATGCAACAGGACTCGCATACATGGTCGCGACTCTGGGCTACCAAACTGGTGCTGAGTTATCCTGTTTGGAAAGGACAGTTGCAGGCTGGAACGGAGATGAGTTTCGTAAAGCGACAGAGCAGTTCGTCGATTACCAACTACCCTCTTCCCTCTACCGATACAGATGTAAAGGAGAACAACGTGGCTGCCTTTGTGGCTTACAATGCCAACTTGGATAAATATGGTACCGTAAGTGCAGGATTGCGTTACGAGCATGTAGGTTTCGACTACATCGACAACTTGGATGCCGAGAACAATATGACGCGCTATCAGGACGAGTTCTTCCCGAGTGTCACATGGTCAAAGCAGTTTGGCCCTATCCAGACCTCGCTGAGCTACACCATGAAAACCGTGCGTCCGAGGTACAGCTCACTGAACGACCATATTTACTATCTGAACTCATATACTCTGAATCAGGGCGACTCGAAATTAAAGAATGCTATCATGCAGGAGGTAAGCATTAATGCCCGTTGGAAGTGGATTAACCTGTTTGCTGCCTACGAACGTCGTGACAACACCATCACACAGGTGCCGATGGTCTATAACAACGAGGGAATCATGCTGATGAAGCAGGCTAACTTGCCCGCCCCCGTTCGTAATCTGGCCATCTTCCTTTCGGCCAATCCCACATGGGGTGTATATAGCCCAAGCTGGACCATTGGCGGACAGAAGTTCTGGAATACAATGACCTACGACGATCCACATAGCGCCACAGGCAAGACGGATGTGACCTTCACCAAGCCCATCTTCTTCTTCGACCTGAATAACACCTTCCGCTTTAAGCACAGTTGGCAGTTGGAGGCCAACGCCAACATCCAGACCAAGGGCGACGTACTGAACTTCCGTATACTCTCACCCTCATACAACCTCGGTTTTGTAGTACAGAAGTGTTGGTTGAAGAACGATGCCCTGTGCTTGCGTGCCAGCATCAGTGATGTGTTCCAGCGTAGCGTGCAGGATATGGCCCACGATTGTGGTTTCTTCTACGCTCTGCAGAAAACACGAAGCCGTAGCCACCGTCTGGACATCTCTATCCGCTACACCTTCAATGCCCAGAAGAGCAAGTATAAGGGAACAGGTGCAGGTAAAGCCGAGCAGCAGCGAATGAGCAACAGCAACTGATACTGTTCATCACATTTTTATGCAGTTTATCCCAAATGTTTGGCAGTTTCAACAACATTTCGTAACTTTGCAACGTCGAAACATTAAGCATAAGGAATATGAAAATATTGATTCTCTCAGGAAGTCCTCGGAAGGACGGCAATACGGAATTGCTGGTGGAGGCATTTGTCAAAGGTGCCTCGCAGAAACACAATGTGGAAGTCGTGTCCGTACGCGATTACGAGGTCAATCCTTGCATGGGCTGTAATGCTTGCTTCAGAAATGAGCAGCATACTTGTGCGCAGAAGGACGATATGACGATTATCTATGAGAAGATGGCTCATGCCGATATGCTGGTAATAGCCTCGCCTGTGTATTTCTACGGACTGAGTGCACAGCTGAAAGCCGTCATCGACCGCTGCCATAATCCCATCAGGGATACGTTCCGCATCAAGAAGATGGCCCTACTGCTCGTTGGAGCAGCTACACTTCCCGAACTCTTTGACAGCATCCTCGCGCAATACCAGCTCAGTCTGAACTTCTTCAAGTTGGAGGATGCCGGTCGCGTGTTGGTTCGTGGCGCGAAGGATAAGGGCGACATTAAAAACACAGATGCCTTGAACGAGGCTTTCGAGTTAGGACAACAATTATAAAACAATGAAACAGGAAATCAATCCCAAGGACACCAATAGGGCCATCGCCTTCGAGCTGTGGACGAAGTCGCCCATGCCGATGGTGACGTTCACGAAAACCTTCGACGTAACGCGACTGCGTAAGGTAAGTCGTCAGCGCGGTATGAAGTTCAACATGCTGCTGTGCTGGTGCATCGGCAAGGCTGCATCAAAGATAGACGAGTTTTACATGTTGCCAAAGGACGGGAAGCTGTACAGATACGACCGTATGGCCATCAACGTGATAGCTGATAACGTGAAGGGCGGACTGAGCTTCTGCGACGTTGCCGTCTGCGACGACCTGGAGACGTTTATTGCCAACTACCAGCATCTGACAGAGACCATCAGCCAGACCTGTCAGGACATCTTAGACGATGAAGCTGTCATCGTTGGTACATCGGCAGTCACAAGCACGGAACTCGACAGCATCATCAACCAATACAGCGGAATTTTCACCAATCCCTTCCTAGCCTGGGGTCGTTACCGCAAAGGCTGGCTGAAGACTACCCTACCCATCTCCTTTCAGTTCCACCACGCTCAGATGGACGGCTCGCACGCCGCCCGGTTTCTGGAAGAACTGCAAAAGACAATCAATACGATATGAGTATGATACTTAGACCTTTCAATCCCAACGATGCTCCGACCATTCTGAGTTGGTGCAAGAACAAGCAGGCATTCCGGCTATGGAGTGCAGACAGGTACAAAGATTTCCCTGCTCAGCCAGAGGAGATGATGGAGCAGTACGAGGGTGATAACTTGTTTCCGCTCACGGCTATTGTGGGAGATGAAACCATAGGGCATATTCTATTGAGATTCCCCTCAGAGGATAAAAGTGTCATCCGCTTCGGCTTCGTCATCGTTGATGATTCGAAACGAGGTAAGGGCTATGGCAAGCAAATGCTGCGCCTCGCTATTGATTATGCGCAGCAGGAACTAGGTGCTCAGAAGATTACCCTTGGTGTGTTTTGCGATAATCTCTCCGCCGTTGAATGCTACAAGTCCGTCGGCTTCCGCATCACAGGAATGGATACCTATTCGATTGACGGGGAGGAATGGAAAGGTTTGGAAATGGAATTAACTGTTGTATGAATTTCTAAAACTGTATGATGAGAACAATAGTAACATTAGTCCTGTTTGTGGCAATACTTGCAAAAGCGACCGCTATCCCACCATGCGCGACTTCATGCCACGATACATCGAAACGATTAATGCTTACGAGAAATAATGGAAATGTTACTATTTTATTTGAAAAGACATACAGTTTTCATATTAATTCTTAATTCTTGAGGGGAAAAGCACTTAGAATCCATAATTATTCGTAACTTTGCAAATAACTTGTTTGATTACTTAGGGAAATGAAGAAAATCATGATTACAATGATGCTGGTCATCGCAGTGGTGACGGCATCGGCACAGACAAAAAGGCTGCGATTGAACGAGAGCAGAGCGATGCACGCATCAGCTCTGCCGAGCGTGAGCAGCCTCGACCGAAGGTCAAGGCTGCTGTTTGACTTCGGCTGGCAGTTTACGCATAATGGGAAAACGCAGACCGTCGACCTGCCGCACGACTGGGACATCTTCGAAGGTCCCAATTCTGGCCATGGGGCTACGGGAACTGGCGGCGGATGGTTCGAGGCCGGCAAGGGCGAATATCGCAAGACATTCAAAACGCCTATCGGCGAGGTGGTGAAGCTCCACTTCGAAGGTGTGTATCAAAAAGCTGAGGTTTTTGTGAATGGTAAAAAGGCAGGGCAGCATCATTATGGCTACACGCCGTTTACAGTGGAAGTGACAAAGTTTCTTAATAAAGACAAGCGCGAAAATGAGGTTATCGTAAAAGTAGATAATTCCGAACAGCCGAACTGCCGCTGGTATAGTGGTTCCGGCATCTACCGCCATGTGTGGTTGGAGACGATGCCCGCATTGCACATTGCCGAGAACGGTGTCTTCGTCACAACGCCAGAGGTGAGCTCCGACAAAGCGAAGGTGCAGGTGGAGGTGACCGTTCAGAACGAAAGCAACAATAATCAACAGGGCATCGTTGAAGTAGAGGGTCAGCAGCAAGAAGTATCGTTGAAGGCTGGTGAGAGCAAGGCCGTTAGCTTTACCTACACCATCAACAATCCTAAACTATGGTCGCCCGATTCGCCATACTTGTACACCGCGAGTGTTGAACTTAAGAACAATTCGTTTAATTCGTGTAATTCGTTGTCAAAAATAAAATTCGGAGTGCGCTCGTTCTCGTTCGATGCTGAGAAAGGCTTCGTGCTCAACGGCAAGAAGGTTCTCATCAACGGCGCCTGCGTACACCACGACGACGGTGTGCTGGGTTCTATGGCCTTCGACGATGCAGAAATCCGCAAGGTGCGCCAGATGAAGGAAGCCGGCTTCAACCTCATCCGCACCTCGCATAATCCCACCACCCGTGCCTTCCTCGACGCTTGTGACTCGATAGGTATGCTCGTCATCGACGAAGCCTTCGACGGCTGGCGCACGCAGAAGAATCCCTATGACTATTCGACCGTCATCGACTCCTGCTTCCGTGATGACATCCATGCGATGGTGCTGCGCGACCATAACCACCCGAGCATCATCTCGTGGAGCATCGGCAACGAGGTCATCGAGCGCAAGGACATCCGCGTGGTCTATACCGCCCGACAGATGAAGAAGGCCATCCACGAACTGGATACGACGCGCCCCGTCACCGAGGCCCTTTGTGCCTGGGACCGCGACTGGGAAATCTACGACCCACATGCCGAGGTGCTCGACGTGGCGGGCTACAACTACATGATATTCAAGCACGCCTCTGACCACCAGCGCGACCCCAAGCGCATCATCTGGCAGACGGAGAGCTATCCGCGCGACGCCTTCAGAAACTGGGCTGTGGTGAACGACTTCCCCTACGTCGTGGGCGACATCGTGTGGACGGGTCTCGACTATCTGGGCGAGAGCGGCATAGGCCGCAACTATTATAAAGGTGAACGCGAGGGCGAGTCGTGGATTGAGGGTGGACAGCCCGAATGGCATGGCGCACCCTGTGGAGATGTAGATATAACTGGCTGGAGGAAACCCATCAGTCATTATCGTGAGATGCTGTGGAATAAGGATGTGCCACTCTACATGGCTGTGAAGGAGCCTAATGGTTATCATGGAGAGATTCACACCACAATGTGGAGCGTCTGGCCCACATGGGAGTCATGGACATGGACTGGCTGGGAGGGTAAACCCGTCGAGGTTGAAGTCTACACCCGTCAGCCCGAGGTAAAACTGTATCTCAACGACCAGCTCATCGGCACAAAGCAGGTAAGCCGCGAGACTGAGTTCAAGGCCGTATTCACCGTTCCCTATAAGGCCGGTATCCTCCGCGCTGAAGCAGGTGGCGAGAGCGTGACACTGAAGACCGCTAGCGAACCAGCCCGTCTGCGCCTCACCCCTGACCGTACCGTAATGTCTGCCGACGGACAGTCGCTTACTTTTGTTACTGTCGAAGTCCTTGACAAGCAAGGCACACTCGTACCCGAAGCCGTCATCGATTGCGAGGCTGTCGTCAAGGGACAAGGACAACTGCTGGCCTTCGCCTCTGCCGATTTGAAGGATACCGAGCCCTACACCTCACCTCGTGTAAAAACCTGGAAGGGCCGCGCCCTCCTCGTCGTTCGCAGCACGCAAAAGAAAGGTTCCGTCAGCGTGAGCATCAAGAGCCCGTTGCCTACCGCCAGCCTGACGCTGAAGAGCAAATAACGATATACAATGGATTGATTTATCATAAATGAAAACGGATTATGAAGAAAGTGACATTATCATTGCTCGCGCTGCTCCTGATGGGAGCAACGGCGGCAAAGGCTCAGTCCGCACAGCCTGACTTTGACGACAAGTATGCAACGGAACTGGTGAAGGCCAGAACGGCGGCACCTGATTTCAAGATGAAGACGCCCGACGGCAAAACCATTCAGCTGTCGAAATTCGCCAAGGGCAAGACCGTGGTGCTCGACTTCTGGGCTTCGTGGTGTCCTGACTGCCGCAAGGATGCGCCTGAGGTTGTGCGCATGTATGAGGCCTATCGTCCGTATGGCATTGAGTTCATCGGCATCTCAATGGACACCGATGTGGAGGCATGGAAGAAAGCCATCGAGAAGTTTGGCATCACCTATCCGCAGGTGAGCGAGCTGAAGAAATTCAAGGAGACGGACATCGCCAAGGCCTACGGCGTGAAGTGGATTCCTTCGATGGTAGTCGTCGGTCCAGATGGAGAAGTGAAGCTCTCGACGGTGCTGACGTATAAGGTTGACAAATACCTGAAGGAACTGACCACGGGTTCCTATCAGGCTGCACAAAAAGGCGAGACCGTATTCATCGACGGCCACCACGGACGGCTGAAAGCCCTCATCCAGAAGCCCGAGTTGCAGCAGGGCGAGAAGTGCCCGATAGTCATCTTCTGTCACGGGTTCAGCGGCACGAAGGACGGCCCGCTGTTTGAACTCGTGGCCGACACCCTGCAGGCTCACGGCATCGCCAGTATCCGCTTCGACTTCAACGGACACGGCGAGAGCGAGGGCGAATTCAAGGACATGACCGTACCCAACGAAATCGAGGATGCGAAAAAGGTGGTGGAGTACGTGCGCGATCTGAGATATGTCAGCACGATTGCCATTGCAGGTCACTCGCAGGGCGGTGTTGTGGCTGCGATGACAGCCGGACAACTGAGCGAAGAACTGGGTGAGCCTGCATTCAAGGCTGTGGCGCTGATGGCTCCTGCCGCCGTGCTGCGTGACGATGCCATCCGAGGCAACACGATGGGTAAGCAGTATGATCCCTTCGATCCAGGCGAGTACGTGGAGTTGTGGGGCGGCCTAAAACTCGGTGGCGAGTATATCCGCACCTCCTTCAGCCTGCCTATCTATGAGACGGCAGCCAAGTATCAGGGCCCTGCTCTCATCATTCACGGCAACGGCGACCGTGTGGTGCCTTACACCTACGGTGAGCGTTTCCACCAGATCTGGCCCAAGAGCGAACTCGTCATTCAGGAATACTTCGATCACGGATTCTCACAGAATGTCTATCGCACGACGGACATCGTATCTAATTATCTGATTAAGCAGCTGAAGAGCAAATAACTTTACAAAACGCACCATCTCTTCACCATTCCTGGAGAAAGGATACACTAAAGCCGGAGTTTACCCTAACTAAACTCCGGCTTTACTGCTTTGCCTCGTCCAATCAATTCCAGTTGTTCGTATCTGCCATAGAATTTCAACTATTTAGAAAAAAATCGTTGGCAAGGTGTTCTTGAGCTTCTGGGCCAGTTCGCCCTGCATACGGCTGACGGCGGTCTTGAAGAAGAATGCCACCAAATGCTCGTCTGTGCCTTCCGTGCGAATCTGCTTGAGAGCTGAGATATACTCAGAACGGTCTTCAAGCCTGACAATCAGCAAAGGATGGTCAGCACGAAGGAGAATAAAGTTCGAAAGGAGGCGACCTGTTCTGCCGTTGCCGTCTCGGAAAGGATGCAAATACTCGTAATAACCGTGCCACTTGGCTGCCACCACCAACGGATGCTGCCCGTCATCGATGGCCTTCCGCGTCGAAGCCATCAGTTGCGGCACTCGGGCTATCAGCGTCTCATGATCTCCAAACACGGTATCGCCCGCAGCCATATCCTCTGTGGTATATTCGCCTGCGACGGCTCCTGGGGCGCGATAACTCAGGGTGTGCTCCGTCACCAGACGGTTCACCTCTTTTAATAAAGCCTCATCAAACGGATGATCCAGGTGGCTCACCATATAGTCGAATGCACGGAAATGGTCCGCCATCTCCATACACTCCAACAGCGAACGGCCAACGGGAATCATCGCCATTCCCTGCTCGCGGAGGATTCTCGTATCATCAACCGTAAACGAATTTCCCTCAATGGCGCAAGAATGCGCAGAAAACAGAACTTCATTGTATTCCATCCACTGCTTCCTGCCCATCTTGTCTGCTATCTTCTGCTGATATTCCAGACGAACACTCTCGTATTTTTCTATCTCTTTATCAAACATCGCTGCAAAGATACGATTAAGTAAGCAAAAAAACAAATTATTTGCGATTTATTTTAAATACTTCGACCACGGGTTCTCACAGAATGTCTATCGACCGACGGACATCGTATCTGATTATCTGATCAAGCAGCTGAAGAGTAAATAACTTTACAAGATGAACCATCTTTTCTCCATTCTTGGAGAAAGGATACACTAAAGCCGGAGTTTACCCAAACTAAACTCCGACTTTACTTAGCCCAAACCTACACTTTCCCCAGCCCAAACTGCAAGCATTCATAAACCTTTGAATATCAGACAAATAGAGTTCTTACCAAAAACATACAAAAAGACACGAAAAGTATTTACATAATTCTTATTTTCCGTCTTCGGCGGCGTTACAGCGTTACAGTGTTACAGTTCATTGTCGTGTTGCAGCGTTGCAGTGTTGCAGTTAAGAAAGTACCACTATACAAAGCAAAAACTAGATTTATCTTTATATATATTTATATATATAATATATTATATATATAAATATATATAAAGATAGCATAACTTTTAGACAAAAAGTCCCTAAAAAGAACTGCAACACTGCAACGCGCAACGGATCCTATCATACTGTACATGTTGACAGCATTCCTGACATTGCTGACAGAATTTCTGCTTTTGTTGACATTTTCCTGAATACGTTGACACGTCTGGTTTCGAACTGTAACGCTGTAACGCGTAACGCTCGTTGGTATAAGACAGTTTGTCTCACAAAACATCATATATATTTCGCAGGTATGCCTCCTTCCTGTTGCTCTGATAGGGTTTAATGGGGATACTAAGGCTTTAAAACGAGTCAAACTGCCCTATGCACAGGGAGTAACAAGGCACTAAACAACCGTACGACTACAGCCGAAAGACCTTGCGGCTATAGCCAAAAGGCTTTACGGCTGCAGCCAAAATGAAAACGCCCAAAAATACTGTAGTACTATAGTAGTACCAAAGTAGTACTATTTTCATCAATAGACCTACCGATTTCTAATTGATTACCAACAAGATACAAGCCAAAGTAGTACGAGTAGTGCTATTTTTTGACTTTGTTCTCTTATATACACACGAAAACTGTCCATATGTATGACCTGCCGACGTCATTTGATCATCACTTTTGTCAGTCCATCACACCGACCTGCCACATAGTCAGGCAACAATCTACCGTTGCGTATCAGTCGCGTAGCATATATAGGCTGGCCGACAGACAACCATGCTGTATTGAAGGTATCACCAATTTGAAGTTTACAGTTTGACGCTTCCAAAACTATTAGGCTTCCATCTGCTTCCTTTTGCAATAGGCAACGTCTGTCAGGATTCCATTCCAGGTAGATCTCGCTACCAGTAGTCAAATCAGCAACCTTTACCGTTTCACCCAAGAAATCTGAGTCATTTAACTTCTCATGCTTTTTATAAAAGTCGTCCCAATCTTGGTAGCCAACGAACTGTGATAATATAGATAATGTACACTCGCGCGGGATATGGCTACTTGGCACATAGTTCCACAAGCGTTTGAGTGTACTCATGCTCAACTGATTATTTGCGGGCATCTTTTTTTGCAGGAACTCAAAGTCCTTGGGGGAGTTTATTGCCCGCCCGACTTTCTGCTCAACTGCATGGATGAGCATTCTGATTATCGCATTCTGTTCGTTCATCGAGTGCAAAGGTAGCAATATTTTATAAAAGAAAAGCACACTTATCGAAAATGAACCAAAAATGAACCAAACAATCTTGTTATGGATGCTAATTATTCCGTAACTTTGCATCAAAAAGATGAGAAAAAGCGAGTGGCTCACGTAACTTTTTGTCTTAAAAGCTTGCAAGTATGAATTCTTTTTCGTAGATTTGCAGCGTGAAACTCTAAAAGTGGATGCATATTCACCGATGAGTGACACAAGACATTGAGGGTAAGACAAAGTGATTTGAACGTCACGCTGTTAGATAGATTCACGTAAATCTCGCAAATTGAAACGAATCTCTTCTACAAATCAGCGAAGTGACTGTTCACGTCCCTGTATAGGGCGTGAGCCGCTTCAGCTAATTTTGGAGATTCGGGCAATGCGAGAGCCTACGTGGAGAAATTGGCCAGAAGTAGGTTCTCGCTCTTCTTGTTTAATTTTAAAAGATATAGCTATGCCTAAAAAATTGTCCTATTGGATATTACTCGGATTGATGATGATTTCTTTTAGTTCTTGCACCAATTATAGCAATGAGCGCAGTTTAAAGAAATTCATCAGTCGATTTAATATGAAAGAATACGCAAGTGCATCGACTTATATCTATCCAGACGACAAATTACAACTGGCTTTCTTTGCTAATGAAGTAAGAAAGAAGGCTCCAAATGCTTTTGTAAAAATAGATTATTGTACCGCTAAGGATGATGAAGTGATTGCGACATTGAAGTGGGTAAATGCAAATGACTTCTTGCGTAATTACTTTGCTAATATTGGGAAAAAGCTAAATGCAGAAGATGCGTTTGTCGACAAAATTAAGGTAAAGGAGACGGTAAATGGGCCTCGATTGGTTTTTAACTGGGGCTGCCCATTTATCAATACAGAGAAACTGAAATTGGCGAGAATAACTTTTGAAAATGTTGAAAGAATGAATATACGTTCTGGTGCAGGAAAGAACTATAGAGTAATAGGTAATCTGGCACGAGGAGATGATATCCTGATTGATAATTCTGAGAACGGATGGTCACGATGTTATCAAGTTAACGACGAAGGCCAAGTACAAGTAGGATATATTTATACCAAAGATATGTTAATAACCGAAAGTGCTTTTTTCTCATTGGGAATATTTGAATCAATGAGTCTTTTGGTTGCTGTTATAATAATTGTTGTCATCTGCTTTCCACTCATTTACTTGCGCTCAATTGTGGAAGCTATAAAACTTCTGGGGTGTTCCTCCATGTTTTTCGCTGTCATCCTGATCTTAGGCTTTATTTATGTATTTTACCATTTATTGGAGAAAATACTATTTGAACTGTTTATTATTAACTTACCATATTAAATTGAAGGATTATGAAAATAATAAAAGGTCTGTCATTTTCAGCTAAACGTGCTATCGGCGTTACTGGAGTCAAGCAATCCATCGCACAAAAGACAGGAATCCCCACTACTCGTGGAGGTCTTGAAAGAAAGATTGGAAATGCTATATTAAAGAAAATTCTGAAGTGATTTTATATTCAAATTGAATACATTTATTTTATACAATTTATGTTTAACATCTAAAATAATAAATTATGACTTACAATCAAACCAAAGTTAATGGCATGCCTATGCCACTATTAATGGGGTGTACAAAACCGTCATCTATTGAAGTGTTAGAAGAAGGGCCAATACCTCTTTATAATCCAATTACACAGATTGTGGAAATTGAATGTGGAAGGACTCTAGGCACAAGAAGTCTTATATCAAGAGGTACAAAGAAAATACTTCCTAATGGAAACACCCAGACTCTTTCAGACAAGAAAAACGAAATAGATGATAAGAAATATGTATGATTCTCATTATTACAAATAAAGAGGACGAACATCCTACACCAGTCATTAACATTCTGAATAAGCGGAACATTCCAGTGTTCCGCTTAAACACAGAATGTCTGCTTACTGACTATGAATTTACATGGTGGAATTCTTCTGCAGAAAAGCGTTTGATTCTAACAAATAAGCAGACTGGATTGGAGGTATTCGATGAAGATATTGTAACTATTTGGGATAGACGACCAGAATTACCAAAAGAATTGCCTTTCCATGGAAGTGAGGCTGTGAATAAACATAATCTGGAAGAAGCGGCTGGATTTTTGAGATTTATACGCTCATACCTTTCTTCCAAACCATCTATTGGGAGTATTAACTTTGATAGATACGCCAGTTCCAAGATAGAACAAATGTCCTGTGCTATTTCTGTACGATTACGAGTTCCTGAGACCTGTATCACCAATCGCCAAGTAGACGTTTTGGAAATAGCAAGATGGAATAAAGAATTAGTACTAAAGCCTATAGCAAGTGATGGTATTAGAGAGGATGGTGAAGATACTGAATATGTCTTTTATTCTCAGAAAATATCACAGCAAGACATCATAAATGCTCCTAAGGAGGCATTCACTCAGACTGTAACCTATATTCAGAATTACATTCCCAAAGCATTTGAACTTCGTGTTACCGTTGTAGCAAAGAAAGTCTTTGCTTGCAAAATCGAATCACAGCATTTGGCAGATAATGAAGGGAAGATAGACTGGCGTCAAGGCTATGAGCATGGTTTAAAGTATGAGCCTTACGACCTACCAGAAGACATTTCAGAGAAGTGTATTAAGTTTCTTGACAAGATGAGACTAAACTTTGGCGCATTTGATTTCATTGTGACTCCATCTGGAGAATATGTATTCTTGGAATGCAATCCAAATGGTCAGTGGCTTTGGATAGAAATGGAAACTGGACTCAAAATCTCTGAGGCCATTGCCGATGCTTTGGAAACAGGAGAAGGCTTAATAGTATATTAGATATTATCAGACAAATTAAAAAACAATTGTGAAAGGTGGTACTATTGGCGAGCACCTACATCTCCGACTCCGCCCACTAAAAAGAAGTGCTATTATTGTTGATTATATAATAAGAATTATATGACAAAAGAAGAACTTACCCAAGAACTTACTGAATTTGCAAAGATGGCCTTTGTAGATTCTATGAATCCTGAAACAGGGTTCTTAACTCGTAATCGAATAAATCCATTGACTAATGAACAGATTACGGAGTTTTCTCTGCAAACAGAGGAGATCATTTGTCAAATGGCTCAGCATCTTGAGAATTTTACTTTCGGAAATGGGCCTTCCGACTATGAATGTGGTATGTTATTTCAGTATGTATTTGATAAAACTACAGAAGCAACATACAAGATGATAATGGACGAGGAGATTGATACACAATTCATTCCTAAAGAAATATATGATGGATACGCTCCTGATTTGCCAGAATATATACAACTGAAACTTACTAAAGTTGTTGGTAAAATAGCAATAATTAGCAGTTCAATACTTCAATATCTAGATAAAAATAAATTAAGAACTCTTGATCTGAATGTATGGCTGAGTGCATATCTAATGATCTCAGTTGCTCTCGCAATTCAATTTGCCCAAGAAATAAATCCAGATGACGATTCAGAGATGCAAGATTATCTTAATGGCTTAGACCAATGATTACCTATATCTCCAACTCCGCATGAAGCAGGAGAAAAATTATAGATTTACTAAAGATTGTGAGAAAAAGAATATTAATTCCAAATGACATACAAATATGAAAGAAATTACTAAAGACCTCCGCATGGATTTAAAAGATCATTTTGGCTCTATTGCACAAATAGAAAATGTTGATGCAAATAGAACGGATTCTGATTATTGGGCTAATAAACTAAAAGTAGCCAAATGGTGCATAGAAAAAGGAGAAAAGAATTATTTTGATTTAGCCTTGTCACAGATAAAAGATATCAAGGTCTGTCGAAATAATGCAATTATCGCTGCTCAAGTTCTTGTTAAAGCAGAACGTAAGTCTGAGGAAGAAACAATTTATACTAAGAAATATGATGATCTACATACAAAACTGAGTGATTACGGGTATCAAATAAGTAAAGAAAACTTTAAAGAGCAACTTGACAATTATTTAGGAAGTCACTATTTATACGAAGAAGGAATTGTTTCAAAGAAGAAAATATATGATGTGACATCAAAAGGGCAAGAGGATGTCCCAGACTGTAGCGAGTGCCACGGACATGGAGTAGTGCCTTGTATGAATTGCGACGAAGTGGGCTTTACAATGTGCAAGAACTGTGATGGTACCGGAATGATTGAGTATAGTGCAGGAAACTATGCTGACGGTACTCAAAAAATCAAATCCAAAGAGTGCCCAATATGCAATGGCAAAGGTAAAATCAAATGTCCTTTATGTCATGGAACAGGAAAACAAGAATGCCCCAAGTGTCATGGATTCGGAAAGGAGCAAAAGACAGATTGTGTTCAGTGTGTGAAATCTTTTACGGACACTTACTATCTGGATAAAACTGTTGAATGTTATTTGGCTCCTTCCGATGAAAACCAAGAATTTGAGTATGCTTTTGGGCATGATAATTTTATAAGAATTTCTTCTGATTGGTTTAAACCATATAATTTATCTCAATTGTTTGATCAAAATGGGCATTTGGTCGTCGATAATTCACAAATGATTGCGGCTCAGGTTTGTGGGACGATAGAATCGACAAAAGATGCTTTCAATAAGATACGACAACATACCGTTTTTGACAATTTCAAAGATGATGATAATAGTATAATAAAGAATGTATGTTTAATAGAAAATTACTATAAACTGGAGAATGTATTAACTCTTACCATTAAGCACAGTATTGATGATATTGATGATTTGGTGTTTTATATCTATGATGGAAATGTATGGAGTTACGGATATTACTATATTTCTTTTACTGAGAAAATGAAAATCATGCTAAAGAATAAGATAAAAGGGTGGTTTAAAAAGTAAGGGTTGTCACTCACATATATAACCTATGAGTAAAGCCAAGTGAACAATATGGAAAGAAATTATTGGATTCATCGAATTAGTCATATAGCGGAAATATCATATCCGCTTCTTGACAACAATTATTTGAGTTATGGATTTAGCGACTTCGAGAACGATGGATTTATCGAAGGAGTTAGAGGTGAAAACGGCTGGCAATTCATGGAGCAGCAGTTTATGGAAGAATGGGGAGAACTGGCAAGAACAAGATTCCAACTATGGAATTTCATCCATGAAATGAAAGCTGGCGACTGGGTTATCGTGCCGACTTACGGTGAGTTCTCTATTTGTGAGTTGTTGGATGACAACCCTATGATGATAAAGGACATCAAGGATGTCGAAATCAAGAATTGGAATGGCGAGGTGATTCTAAGAGATGATGATGGTTATCTGTTAAACTCGGCAAACGACAGAATTGACCTTGGATTCGTTCGTCGTATCAAGATGATTCAAAAAGGTATATCCAGATATGAATATGCTGATAGCGATTTGACATCCAGGCTCAAAGTCAGACAAACAAATGTGTGCATTAACGATATAAAGGAAAGTGTACATAAAGCATTGGATAATTTTCAAAGAAACAAACCCATTCGCTTCCGTAATGAGATAGACGAGGTGGTCCCCACTATTTGCTCTATTATACAAACAAAACTGAATCCTGATAAATTCGAGAATCTTGTAAAATGGTATTTTGAAAGAGTTGGCGCCAGTTCCGTAGTTATTCCTCCCAAAAATTCTTCAGAAAAAGTAGACTATGAAGATGTGGATGTCATTGCTACTTTCGATTTGCTGAAAACGATCTATTATGTACAAGTAAAACATTATCGTGGTGAAACAGGTTCTTGGGCAGCAGAGCAAATATCACATCTGAAAGAGCTATCATTAAACAAAGACGACAGACAAGATGACGGATATACAAAAGTGTACTGGGTAGTGTCATCTTCTGAGGCATTTACAACGGAGTGTGTCAACTTGGCCAAAGAAACAAACATCCAATTGGTTGATGGAAAGAGTTTCGTGTCAATGCTATTGGATGCGGGATTCCTTGGTGTTGGTGACGTTATCTGATTTACATGCGTTATTTGTGGTCTTTTGCGCCGTAATATAACTCACGCAGATAAGTAAATGCGGCATTAGTTGCAGCAAGTGTATATAATTGTAAGTATGGAGAGGAGGGGTTGACTCTCCTCTTTACTTCTTGTTGTATGGACTGATAGATTTTTGAAAAAGAAGTATTGGCATCATTAGCAGTTTTAATTTTGGCTGTCTCACGACCGAATGCCATTAGTTCCGCTAATAGTTGTTCATCAAATGGTGTATTGCTGTCAATGCGTTTTGCCATTTCTACGAAATACTTCTGTTGATATGTGGCTGTCATTGTATTGACAAGTGCCTGCATCTCCATCTTCCTTTGACTTGCTTTTGCTACATCACCTTCTGATAGTTGTTCTGCCTTATGATTGATACTCGCCAATGTCTCTCCGCTTAAGTGTTCACCATTTCGAATGTGCTTTTCTATAAGACCAATGGTATAGTCATATAGTTGTTGGGCATCAACATCTTCAATCTTGGGTTCTTCCTTTGAAGCTAAACTTTTGTTGTTTTCAGATGGAGCAATGCCAGAAGCCGATGACTCTTCTGCCTTATGAGTTATGCTGTTTTCCTTTTCGGTGGGTATTTCAGATTCTTTAGAGGCTGAATTTGTATGTTTTGAAACCTCAGTAATTGTTGATGAGGATTCTTGAGTAGGCTTTAACGCCACTATGTATATCAAAAACGAAATGATAATAAGGAGCAAGGCCAATAGAGCAACCGGCAATGTGGATTTCTTTTTGAGGGCGGTAATGATTTCCTCTGCCGACTGGTAACGCTGTTCTTTATTCTGCCTTATGCATCGTTTTGCTATTCTCTTAATCTTATAGGAAGAATCTGGCAGTTCCTGCATGATCACTCCAAGTGAGAAAAAATCAGCCCGCTGATCAATTGGTTGGTTTGCCACCATCTCAGGAGCAGCATAGCACCATGTGCCAGCGGGAGCTTTCAGAATAGCATAATCATCGGTATCAGACAAGCCGAAATCAATGAGCTTTACATGCTGGCCATTGTCAGTAAGCATAATGTTTTCTGGTTTCAGATCACGATGGATAATCTGGCGATGGTGAATGTATGAAAGGGCTTCGCAAATTTGTAGAAGAATGTTTTGGTATTGGCCTTTATTCAATGTGTTTCCCTGAATGATCTCTTTTAATGTCTGGCCCTCGATATATTCTTCAATGATACAAGTGCCCAGGTCTTCTACTTCTTCTATACCTATGATTTGGGCTATATTGGGGTGATTTAGTTGATAACCTATTTCAAATTCCTTTTGCAATAAGGCCTGATACTCTTTCTGACTGGCGTATTCCGGTTTCAGACATTTCAGGATATGCCACTTGCCCATACGTTGTGCTTTGTAGATGCGACTATACCCCGAGTCCGATTCCGAAATGAGTTTGAAATCTCGAAATCGTGAAGAAAGCATTATACTTTCATCCATAAGGAAGTCAGAGTCGGATGTGTTCACGTTCTGTCTTTTTTGCAAAGGTACGGATAATATTTCTATTTGCAAAATATATATCACAAAAATGGACAAGTTTTGAAGGGGTTTGCCAGATTTGTCGCCTTTAGGGTCTGTTGTCGCTACAAGTTGGAGAAAAAAAAGCGGAAATGTTTGTAATGGGACAAAATAAGTTCTATCTTTGCCTTCGAAAAGCGAGAACAGGCTGCACCTCAGCATAGAGCGAGCTCTCTGCATTCGGTTTGCACTGTCCTTGCATCAGAATTAAGATTCACGCAAAGATAATTTAGTTTGATAGTTTGTTTTGTTCATATTGCTTTTAGGTTTGTTATTGGTTTATGATTTGCTTAGGGCCCGCAGTGATGCGAGCCCTAAGTAGTTGTAGAAAGTGTAACCTTCCCGTCAAATCAACGAGAAGGCAACATCCATCATTTGAGTGAATTTGTTCTGACGTTCCTCGGCGGTGGTCACCTCACCAGTAAGGATATGGTCGGAGATGGTGCAGATGCCCAAGGCGCGGTTGCCAGAGCGGGCCGCATTCATATAGAGGGCGGCAATCTCCATCTCTACGGCCAAGACACCCATCGAGATCCACTTGTCGTTGTGGGCATTCTCTGAATAGAACACATCTGATGTAAAGACATTGCCCACCATGTAGTTATAGCCGAAACGCTCGCACGACTCTGCAGCAGCTCTGACGAGGCCGAAATCGGCAATCGGCGCAAAGGTGCCCGGGAGTTCGAACTGACTGGCGTAGTTGCTGTTGGTACAGGCACCCATCGCGATGGCGAGGTCGCCGATGTGGAGGTCGTTGTTGATGGAACCAGCCGAGCCCACGCGGATAATGGTCTTCACGTCATAGAAGTTATACAGCTCATAGCTGTAGATACCTATGGATGGCATACCCATTCCGTGACCCATCACGCTGACACGCTTACCCTTATAAAGGCCCGTATAGCCAAGCATGCCTCGGACGTTGTTAAACTGGAAAGTGTTGTCGAGGAACTTCTCGGCCATGAGTTTCACACGCAGCGGATCGCCCGCCATAATCACAGTCTCGGCTATGTCGCCATACTGAGCACCGATGTGAGGAGTTGGAGTATTCATAAAGGAAAATGGATAATTGATAATGGATTATTATTTAATGATTGCGTCTTCTTTCTTGATGTAGAGGTTGTCGTGGGCCGTCTTCAGAAGATAGTAGCCCTTGTATTCCTCGAAATGGTCGCCCAGGATGGTGCCCTTCTTGACAGTCGTAAAGAGGGGGTAGTCATCAGCATCGGCATAGTTCTCGCCGTAGAGGGGAGTATTGTCACGGGCGGCAATGAGTTTTTGGGCACCCTTGCCGTCGTACCACGTCTGGGTTCCCATATATTTCGTAAAGACCCAGCCTGTGACATCGCCCACACTGACCTTGCTCCATTTCTCGCCTTTCTCACGCAACACGCCAGAACCCATACCGTGGGACTGCATCCAGAGCTTTGCGAGAATCTCGCCATTGGTGGAGGGCTCAGAACGCACATTCAGGAACCCGTCGTTGGAAGTGGCATAGACCACCGTGAGGACCTCAGGCTTCTGACTACTGACTCCAGACTCCTGTCTCCTGACTCCTGACTTCTGACTCCCAACTACAGTATAGACATAGAGGTTGTTGTTGTAATCGACGACGTAGAGATACTCGCGACCGTTCTTCTCCTGCAACTCCATATACTCCACTTTGTAGACCATCGGAATCTTGCTGTACATCTGGCCCGTCTGCTTGTCGAGCATGAAGAGGAACTTCTTCTCAGAGGTAAAGCCGTAGGAGCAGAATACGAAGTTACGGTCGAGGATGAAGATATCGTTGCTCACGAGATAGTCCGTTTCCCAGACGATACGACGGTTCTCCACGTTGTAACTATACAGCTTACTGCCCTTGCCGTTGACGCCGGATGCATAAGAAGGACAGGCCATGTTGAAGAGCAGGTTGTGGTTGTCGGCATCCCAGCGCACGTCCTGCACCTCGCAGTAACGGTTATTGCTGACGTCGCAGAGGTTGATGGTGGCCGTAGGCTGCTTGTCGTGATTGAAGAGCACCACCACGAAGTCGTAGTTGTCGGCACCAGTCGGCAGGCGGTAGAAGCCCAGCCATCCGATGTCGATAGGCTCAGCGATGAAGAGTTCGAGACGTTCCGTTTCAGGCACACGTGGCAGATCGTCGCACTGGATGTCCTTACGCAGACGATAGATGTAGCCGTTGGGTTTGTTCTTGGTTGACACATCCGTTGACGACCAATTGGTGCCATAGCGGTTAAAGGCTACCAGACGCTGTGCTTGCACTGGGCTAAGCGACAGCAGGGAGGCCATAAAGCAGAATAGGATCTTTTTCATATGGTTTTAAGTTTAGGGAATGAGCAGGGATGAGTCGCCGTAGCTGAGGAAACGGAAGTCGTGAGACAGGGCGTAGTCGTAGATCTTGCGCCAGTCGCCACCCACGAAGGCACTCACGAGAAGCAAGAGCGTGGACTGGGGCTGGTGAAAGTTCGTGACGAGCATGCGGACGATCTTGTAGTCGTAGCCAGGACAGATGATGATCTGGGTACTGGCGTGGAGGACTTCGAGACCACGCGAATCCATCCAGTCGGCGAGAGCCTGTAAAGAGCGCTGGGTATCACACTGGGGACAGTCCCCCTGTAATTCGCTACGCTGCTCACAGAGGGGACAGTCCCCATTGTGATACGGCTCCCATTGGGAGACGTGGAGCTGGTCTTCTGTGAGGTCAGGATTGGCGAGGACTTTGAGGCCCATGTAGTAGAGGCTTTCGAGGGTGCGCACACTGGTGGTACCGACGGCTATAGCCTGACAATCGTGGTTGAGGAGTTTGGTGATGGTCTCACGACGCACGCTGATGTATTCCGTGTGCATCTCGTGACCCTCCATCTCCTCACTCTTGACGGGCTTGAACGTACCAGCACCCACATGGAGGGTCAGCTCTTCACGCTCGATGCCGTGAGCATCCAAATCAGCCAACACTTCTGGGGTGAAATGAAGACCTGCCGTTGGAGCAGCCACACTGCCTTTGATCTTCGAATAGACAGTTTGGTAGGTGGTCTTGTCGCTGTCCTGTGTCTCACGATTGAGATAGGGAGGAATCGGCAGTTCGCCCATCGTGTCGATGATGGTGGCGAAAGATAGAGGTGAGAGGTGAGAGGTAAGAGGTGGGAGATTACCAACTGGTTCCCAGGAAAAGTCAATGCGATGGGAGGTGCCGTGAATGGGCCCACGCGTCGCCTTAATGATCCATTTTCCATTATCAATTGTCAATTCTCTCGTCAGCGGCCCTTCCTTCCATTTCTTCAGATTACCCACCAGACAGTACCAGGCACAGTGGCCTGTGGTCTGGAACATCTGTTCGTAGTCGGCAGGCTCAGCAGGTTCGAGCAGGAACACCTCAATGAGGGCACCAGTATGCTCACCATTGGCATCGGTTTTGCGGAAGTGCATACGGGCTTGGATCACCTTCGTATTGTTAAACACCATCAGCGCTCCCTTCGGCAGGTAGTCGGGCAGGTGATAAAAGACATCCTCCCCTACCTCACCTTTATTATAAATAAGGAGTTTGGACTGGTCGCGGCGCGCCATAGGGAACTTGGCGATACGCTCGTCGGGCAAGTCATATTGATAGTCGCTGATGTGGATATGTCGAGGATCGGGCATTAATAATTAAAAAATTAAGAAATTAAGAAATTAAATGCAGGCCTTTATCAAGGCGTAAAGGAGGGTGAAAACGAGTACTGCTACAGGGATGTCGCAATCGGCTCGTTCATAGCCCGTCGATGTATATTTGGTGGAAATAAAATGCTGCTGAGAGGTCATCCTGCGCGTGAGACGATAAAAGACGTAATAGGCGAAGGTGCCAACGATGGAGCCCCACAACAGTCCCACAAGGATGTCACCAGGATAGTGGACACCCAGATACAAACGTGTCCAGCAGTTGGTGAGCGACCAGATGACGAGGGCTGTAGAGAGCAGACGACTGCGGATGAGCCAGCAGAAGAAGATGGCGATACTGAACGTGTTGGCCGCGTGGGCAGAGAAGAAACCGTATTTTCCCCCACGATAGCCATCGACGATATCGACCAGCAGACCTATCTCCGGATCGTGCGTAGGCCTCCATCGCGCCACTGTGGGCTTGACGATCAGATCGTCCACCGAACCAGCCAGAAGCACACAGAGGCCAGCCCCTGCAAGCACACAGAGCACCTTGCGGAAATTCTCATTGTTGCGGATGACGATATAAAACAAGCTGAGATAAAGCGGTAGCCAGGTGAGTGCCGTCGTGAGCACGTGGGCCACACGGTCGAGAAAGAGCGAGTCACTGCCATTGACGGCAAGCAACCACTCCTTGTCGAGTGCGATAAGGTCGGTGCCGACACTTTCTGCAGCCAAGAATATATCTGTCATCACCTTTTCACTTTTATACCTTTAAATCACTCTAATGTGTTTACTCTCAATCCATCCTTCCTTTCCGTCGGCGAGACGGATTTCCTTCCACTCCTTCATCGAGCCATCTGTGATGACCACCTTCGTGCCCTCATGAAGGATAAAGAGGTCTGTTCCGTTTGCTGCAGGCGTACTCTTCACCGTCACAGATGGGGCGAAGATGATGGCTCCCTTACGGTTGAGCAGGTCTTTCTTCTGCTGCCAGGCAAAGATGTTGGCTCCCACAAAGAGCAGAAGCAATGCCACACCTCCGAAGAAGCCGGCCTTACGCAGCCAGATCCGCTCGGAGAAGAGATAGACCAGCAACAGGATGATGGTGATTGCGAGGGACACAAGGGCTGTGCGTGCCCAAGCGTCGACACTCATCATACTGACGAGCGAACGATACCAGGTGACAAAGAACATCTCAGACTCCGGCACAATCTTGTCGAAGGTCTTCGAACGGGCAATCTGAAGATTGAAACGGATGTCACGATCGCCAGGTGAGAGCAGCAGGGCACGCTCGTAGTTGAGCACAGCCTCAGGGATGTTCTCCGTGCGATAGTAAGCATTGCCGAGATTGTAATAGAGGTCGGCACTGGCACCTTGTTTCAGCAGAGCCTCATACTGGGTGATGGCCTGCTGGTACTGTCCGCGGACGTAGGAGCTGTCGGCCTCAGCCTTGGTCACTGCAGAAGCAGGAGTCAGGAGAGAAGGAGTCAGGAGTAAGTAGAATACCAGAAGCAGGACACGAGCATTTCTACTCGACTCCTGACTCCTGACTCCTTTCTTCTTCATCGTTCCCTCAATCTGTTCGATGGCTGTCATAGCCTTCTCATATACCTTATTCATATTTCCCTTAGGATCGCCTGGGGCATAACGCTCGAACTCACACTCGTCGAGAGCACCCATAAACTGGGCTATGGTCTCCTCACCCACTCCGCGGTCGCTGAGACGCTGACTGATGTTATCGTGAGAGAGCTGTTCAACAGGAATATTAAGTTTGTCGCCCACATAACCCCAGAGGGCACGCAACACCTCATCGTAGAACTCACCAGGCTTGTTGTCGGCCATCAGTTTCGAAGCCTTCTTCAGACGCTTCGTGGCCACCTTGTTCGCCTTGCCTGCACGACGCTTAGTGACATTGGCATTCTCAATAGCACGCTGACGGAAGATGACGAAGAGTGAGATAAACACCAGCACCATAATGGCCAGCGTGATCCAGTAAGGCACAGAACCAAAGAAGAACTCGTCGATGCCCTGCTGACGGACATTGCCCGTTTTGATGTAACGGATGTCACGACTCAGTTCCTGCAGATCCTGCTGACCAGAGTAGTCGCTCATCGCACTTGGACCGGAACCCTTCGCCACATCGAGTGTCAGAGGCTCACTGGTAACGGTCTTGTAGGTCTTGGAAGTCGTGTCGAAATAGGTCAGGCTGACAGGAGGAATATCATAGTGCCCCTGATGACGAGGCACGATGAGGATGTCGTAGATCATCGAACCCTCGATACCTGCTGTGGTCAGTTTTGTTTTGTCTGTCACCTTCGGCTCGTATTTGTCGAAGTCCTTGGGCAGTTCAATCTGAGGCTGCTTGACGAGTTTCAGGTTACCTGTACCACTGACGGTGATACGCACTGAAACGGGATCGTTGGCCTTGGTCTCCGTCTTGTTCAACGAGGCAGAGACAGTGAAATGACCTACGCCGCCAGAGAAACCTGCAGGCCGCTCAGGCAGGGGATCCACCTCGATATCAATGCCTGGGGCGACGATCTTCTTTTTCACCTCGATATAGCCAGAGCCACCGTTGAAGAATGCCTCGAAGGGATCGATGTTACGATTCTGCTGTACGACAATACCCTCGAAGGTGATGCTGGGAATCTGGAGCTTACCTGTCATCTGCGGGAACATCACATACTGGCTCCACGTGGTAGTCCGATAAGGACGTCCGTTGAAGGTCTCAATAGAGAAGCTCTTCTGCGTGGGCAGGCTCACCTCCTGAGTGTAGAAGCTCTTCAAGTCGGGCATATCACCACGCAGACTGGTCAGTCCAACAAGGGTGTAGACCTTATAGGTAAGAAGAATAGGTTCCTGTTCATAGACGCGTTTCTTGTTGGCACTGACCTTGATGAAGAGGTCTGAACCAGATATCTGACTGCCCGCATCACGAATTTCCCCTTGCTCGTCCTGACGATGCTGACGAGGAGAACCACTTGAACCAGAACTTGCCTGAGGCGAACCACTCACCTTGATATTCAGCGTGTTAGAGGCAATGGTCTTGCCACCCACCACAACGTGAGCAGGAGGAATGGTGAAGGTACCGTTCTTCGTGGCACAGACGATATAGGTATAGGTGATGGATGACGACGAACTGGTGTGTCCGTTGATCATCTGATAGCTCGACTGCATGGAACGGTTAGGACCTATGAGCACTTCCAACTCGCCAGGAATGTCACCAGCCCGGAAGTCGGTAGCGTTCTGTGTATTGACAGTATAGGTCAGGCGGAACTGCTCACCCACGGAAACATGGGAAGGAGCAGAACCCGTCAAAGTTTGCGAAAGCAAACTTAAAGGTAAAAAGGTAAAAAGGTAAAAGGGTAAACCCCATTTCACCAACCTTTGTACCTTATCGAATATTCTGCTTATCATTTTTACTTCTTTACCTTTTTACTTTTTTACCTTTACATCACCAGTTCTTCTGGATGGCGCGACGCTGGGGCTGCTGCTGGGCTTTCTGCAACTTATCCTGCGTCTGCTTCTCGTTCTGGATGGCGGCATTCAACAGCTGTTCAGCATTCTCCTTGCTCATCTGGGGCTTCTGCTGCTCCTGCTGTTTCTTGTCGTCTTGCTGATCTTTCTGATCCTTCTGCTGATCCTGCTTCTGCTGGTCTTTCTTGTCCTGCTTCTTGTCGTCGTTACCACCACCCTGCTGGTTCTGCTGATTCTGTTGCTGTTTCTGCTGCTGATGCTTGCAGAGCACAAGGTTATAACGCGTTTCATCGTCAGAGGGATTCAGACGAAGGGCATTCTTATAGGCCTCGATGGCCTCACCATACATCTTATGTGACTGGCAGACCACACCCATATTATGGAAGGCCTTTGCCTTACGCAAGGGGTTCGTCTCCAACTTCGAAGCATTCTCAAACTGCACCACAGCCGCAGAGTCCTTCTTCTGCGCCATCAGGGCATTGCCCAAGTTAAACACGGCCTGTGGATTCTTGGGATTCTTCTCGATGGCCTTACGATAGGACACTTCTGCATTAGGATAGTCGCCACTGCGGAAGAGTTTGTTGCCTTGACGGACGTATTGGCGGTCAGTCTGGCCAAAAGCAGGAGTAAGGAGAGAAGGAGTCAGAAGTAAGTAGAATACCAGAAGTAGGACACGAGCATTTCTACTCGACTCCTGACTCCTGACTCCTTCTCTCCTAAACAACGAAATGCGCTTGAGCAACGGATTACGTCGATCAAGGATACAAATCTCGATGATGAGCAGGAGCAACACGAGAATGCCTACAGCCTGGAACTGTTCGTCGAACTCGCTGTAAACAGTCGTAGAGGTTTCCTTCTTTGCCAGTTTGTCGAGTTCACGATCCAACTGCTGCTGGGCTGCGCTGTTGTTCTCGACGTGAATATAAGCACCTCCACCAGCCTGTGCTACCTGCTTACACATATCTTCATTCAGGGCAGACATCACAGTGTTGCCTGAACGGTCCGTCATATAGTTACCTGTGCCAGAGATGGGGATGGGTGCGCCATTAGTGGAACCCACACCCAGGACATAGACACGCATACCTTCATCTTTCGCAGCCTCAGCGGCTTCGAATGCCCCACCCTCGTGGTCCTCACCATCGGTGATGACGATGATGGCCTTGCCGATACCTTCTTCCTGAGTAAAACTATGAGTGGCCATCTCGATGGCTCGGGCGATATCCGTACCCTGAGTAGCCATCATGGAAGGATTGATGCTCGAAAGGAACATCTTCGCAGACACATAGTCACTGGTGATAGGCAACTGCACAAAGGCATCGCCCGCAAACACAATCAGGCCGATCTTGTCGTTGGTGAAGTGGTCTACCAGGTTCTCAATCATCATCTTACTACGATCCAGACGACTGGGAATGATGTCCTCAGCCAACATAGAGTTGCTGATGTCTAACGCGATGATGGTCTCTATGCCCACACGCTTCTCGTGGCTGATCTTCGTACCTAACTGCGGACGTGCCAGCATCACAATGAGCAAGGCAAGGGCGCCCAACAGCACCCAGAACTTCACAGAGGGACGGAAACGCGAAACATCGGGCATCAGTTCCTTCAACAGCGACGGGTCGCCAAACTTGCGGAGGCGTTTGCGCTGGTTCCTGTATGATATGAATCTGACAAGTGCCAATATGGGTATCAGCACCAGCAGCCAGAGATATATGGGGTCTTCAAATCTAAACACGACAATTGATATTTACGATTTACGAATTTACGATTTACTATATTTATGGAATGCGACGGAAGATGGTGATACGCAAGAGAATTTCAAGCAGCAGGGCGAGGATGGCCACAAGGGCGAAAGGCTGGTAGGCCTCATAGCGCTTGCTGAATGTCTTCACATTAAGTTTACTCTTCTCCAACTGGTCAATCTCCTTGTAGATATTACGCAGTTCCTTGGTGTTCGTGGCACGGTAGAAGTCACCTTCTGTTGCAGCGGCAATCTCCGAAAGGGTCTTCGTGTCGATCTCCACTGGAATGTTCACATACTGCACACCACCAGCCACAGGCATCGGATAAGGTGCCACATTGTTCGTTCCAACGCCGATGGTATAGACGCGGATACCTAAACTCTTGGCAATCTCGGCAGCCGTCATCGGAGAGATGTCACCTCGGTTGTTCGAACCATCCGTCAACAGGATGACCACCTTACTCTTCGCCTTCGATTCCTTCAGACGGGAGACGGCGTTGGCCAGTCCCATGCCGATGGCAGTACCGTCCTCTATCAGTCCACGGGCTGCAATATCCGTACGGACATTCTGCAACATATTCAATAGCGACGCGTGGTCTGTGGTCATCGGACACTGTGTGAAAGCCTCACCGGCAAAGATGGAGAGACCGATGTTATCATCCGGACGGCCTGCTATGAACTCTGAGGCCACCTGCTTGGCTGCCTCGATACGGTTCGGTTTCAGGTCTTCTGCCAGCATACTGGTGGAGACGTCCATCGCCAACATAATGTCGATACCCTCGACAGACTTGTTACTCCACGAATTCTGTGTCTGAGGACGTGCCAGCACCAGAACGGTCATCGTGAAAGCCAGAATACGCAAGAGCATGGAGAGCGGCATCAGCGTCACCTTCCAACTGCGAGGCGCATATCGGAAAGCGTATGTGTCGCTCATCCGCATAGTGGGCTCTGTCTTCTTCCTATACATCACATACCAGATGAGGTACGGGATGATCAGCAGGAGCAACAGCAGATATTCTTTATTGGCAAATTCCATTTCTTAATTACCCTAATTACCCTAATTACCCTAACAACATATACAATGTATAGACCACATAGCCAAAGATCACCAAGCAAATGACACCAATAGCAGTGATGAAGTACTTCAACACACGGCGTGTCTTCTGCGAACGCTGGTCTTCCTCGGAGAGCTGCGGCTTCACGGTCTCTTCCACAGGCACATTCTCCAACTTGGTCTGGTTAATGAAGTCGATGGCGTTGACCAGGTTCGCATCGTTCTCATTGATCAGCGTCGAATACTTGGCGAACTTCACAAGGTCTGCCGTCGTAAAGAGCTGACGCAGTTCATCGAGAGACTGACTCCTGTCTCCTGACTCCTGACTCCTGACTCCTTCTATCAGCCTCTCGATGATCTCACTGCTGGTCATCTCCATCGCATTGAAACCGTAGCGTTCCTCTATATATTTACGGAGGGTATCCGTCAGCTTCGTGTAGTACTCCTTCGAGTTTTCTGAGGACACCATCTTGTCGGCCTTGATCTGCTCGATCTCCTTCATCGCCTTCTGATGCGGCAGCAAGCGCTTCACAATACGTATGTGACTGATAATCGGCTTGTTATCACGCAGACGGAGGTAGAAATAGTAGGCAACGGCCAGCAAGACGAGCATCAGCACGCTCAGCCAGAAGGGCAACTCCCAGTCACTCCATTGGAAGGGATTATCCTGCACGTCCTTGGGGCCAAAAAACTGTTCAGCATGAAGGGTGTCCACCTCGATGGTCAGCACCTTCAGTGCCAGACTTTTGCTCTTGTAAGGCTTGCCGTCGATCTTCACCGTCATCGGCGGGATATAATAGAGCGTATCGTCGAACGAGGTCATCGTATAGACCATCGAACGAGAGACGAAGCCATTGTCCTGCGGCTTCTGTTCGAGTTCCTGCCTGTCAAGCACCTCCACACCTGGGGTGATGTACTCCATAGGCTTGAACTGAGGAAACTCCACCTTCGCATTCTCTTTGGCCGTAGCTGTCAGCGTCACATGCGCCTGCTGTCCGACAAAGATCTGAATAGAGTCAATTGTAGCCTCCACCGATACTTGTGCAGACACGCGCAACACACTCGCTGTCAATATGATACTTATGATCAATATCTTCTTCATCTGTGTTAATCCGTGTTAATCCGTGGCTCAGCTTCTCTGTTTAAACAACATCATAAGTGCCTTCACGAAGTCTTCATTCGTGGCGACACTCACATGGTCGACATTGCTCTTATTAAAGGTTTCCTCCAACTGCGCCTGACGGCTGTTCCAGTATTTGTGATAGGCCTGGCGCAGGGCCTTAGAACCCGTATCGACGTACTGTTCGTGCCCCGTCTCAGCATCGACCACCTTCATCAGTCCCACATCAGGCAACTCCCTGGCACGCTGGTCATAGACCTGAATGGCCACAACATCGTGCTTACGGTTGCAGATCTGTAAGGACTGCTGGAATTCATCACGGACATAGAAGTCGCTGAGGATAAAGGCCGTCGTGCGACGCTTCTGGACACTGGAAAGGAACTCCACCGCCTGTTTCACATCCGTACGCTTCGATTCCGGCTGGAAGTTGAGCATCTCACGGATGATGTAGAGGATGTGTTTGCGTCCCTTCTTGGGAGGGATATATTTCTCGATCCGGTCTGAGAAGAACACCACGCCAATCTTATCATTGTTTTGGATGGCACTGAAGGCGATGGTGGCAGCTATCTCCGTCACCATATCACGCTTCATCTGCTTCTGCGTACCGAAGTCGAGTGAACCACTGACGTCTATCAGCAGCATCACCGTCAGCTCACGCTCCTCCTCAAACACCTTCACATAAGGACGGTGGAAGCGGGCGGTCACATTCCAGTCGATATCGCGGACATCATCACCGAACTGATACTCGCGCACCTCACTGAATGCCATACCCCTGCCCTTGAAAGCAGAATGATACTGGCCAGCGAAGATGTTTGAGCTCAGACCACGGGTCTTTATCTCAATCTTACGAACCTTTTTGATAATCTCCGATGTCTCCATCAAATCATAAACTTCAAAGTTTAAAGTTCAAAGTTCAAAGTTTAGGGCACTTCGACCTTGTTGATGATCTTCGATACAATCTCCTCACTTGTGATATTGGCAGCCTCAGCCTCATAGGTCAGACCAATACGATGACGGAGCACATCGTGGGCTACGGCTCTCACATCCTCAGGCACCACATAGCCACGACGCTTGATGAACGCATAGGCACGGGCGGCCTTCGCCAGGTTGATGCTGGCACGCGGAGAACCACCAAAGCTGATCATGTCCTTCAGGTCCTTCAAACCATAACGGTCAGGATAACGCGTAGCAAACACGATATCGGCGATATACTGTTCAATCTTCTCGTCGAGATACACTTCACCAACGACGGCACGGGCCTTCAGAATTTCCTCTGCCGTCGTAACGGGTGTTACTTTTGGCATCTCACCAGCGATATTCTCGCGGATGATCTTCTTCTCCTCCTCAAGAGATGGATAGTCGATAACCACCTTCAGCATGAAACGGTCCACCTGAGCCTCAGGCAGCGGATAGGTTCCCTCCTGCTCGATGGGGTTCTGCGTAGCCATCACCAGGAAAGGCTTCGGCAGATTGAATGTCTGACTGCCGATAGTCACCTGCTTCTCCTGCATAGCCTCCAGAAGGGCACTCTGCACCTTGGCTGGGGCACGGTTGATTTCATCAGCCAGCACAAAGTTTGCAAACACAGGACCTTGCTTCACCTGGAACTTCTCATCCTTCTGCGAATAGATCATCGTACCGATGACGTCAGCAGGGAGAAGGTCGGGGGTAAACTGGATACGACTGTACTCAGAGTCGATCAACTGTGAGAGGGTTTTGATGGCCAATGTCTTAGCCAGACCTGGTACACCTTCGAGCAAGATGTGTCCATCACTCAACAGTCCGATGAGGAGCGAGTCTACCAGATGTTTCTGTCCCACAATGACACGGTCCATACCCGTTGTCAGATTAGTCACGAATGCGCTTTGTTGTTCAATCCGGATGTTCAATTCACGGATATCAATTGCTTCTGCCATAATATTTTTCTTTTAACTTTAATTCTCTAAATCTAATTCTTAAATGCTCAAATTCTTGTCATTTTCCAAATTTGACCGCAAAAGTAGTGATTTTACGGGATTATCCATACATCTACGTGACTAAATAATATTAAAAAAGTTTCCCAAAACCTAAGTTTTAAGAAACTTTTTCATTATTTCCCAATTATGTACTAATTTTGAGCCGTCTTTTTCTTCTTCCGCTCCACTTTTGGAATCTTAACTTCCTGTCCAGTTTTTAACTGTGAAGTAGCGTTCAGACCATTATAAACTTCGATATAGCACTCCATCCCCGGTCCTAAAGTACGCTTGGTGATACGTTGGATGTTGTCACCCTCTTTCACCTTTTCTTTATGATCCAGACCGACGATGCGATAGGCACCAGTCCTGACACGGGAGTCCATAGCCTCATACTTGTCGAGTTTTACTTCTGCAGGGGCTGTGGCAACTGGCTGCTGTTTGGGAGCCTCAGCGGGCTTCTGGGCCACAGAAGGTTTGGGGGCCTCAACAGGTTTCTGAACCTCAGGCTTAGCTTCAGGCTTTGGCTGTTCTGCGGGTGCTGCAACAGACTTATCTGCCTCCTCAGCAGACGGAGCGGCATGCTCAGCAGGAGCCTCAACCTTTTCCTCGGGCTGTTTTGCGGGTTCTGCAACAGGCTTGGCATCTGCCTCCTTAACAGGAACCTCTTCAACCTTCTCAGTCTTGGGAGCAGAGGCTTCCGTTGATTCTGACTGATGACTCCAAGGGAAATAATTGCCCAGCAGGTAACCCACAAGCAACGATATCAGACAGGCCAGGAGTACCACGGGCCACTTCATACCGTCAACAACGGACTCTTCCTCTTCTTCCTCCTCCACATACTCATCTTCGACAGAAGAATCGTCCGCAGATGATTCTTCGTCAGGCTCTTCTGGCGATACCGGATTATCTGTGACTGGCTCAGCAGGAACTTCCGGAGCCTCTTGGATTTCCGGGATTACCGGAACTTCCGGAGTTTCCGGAATAACTGGAGTCTCCGGAATAACCGGAGTTTCTGACACTACCTTGGCTATCGGTTTCTCAGGCTCTACTGGAGTCCCAAGGTCTATAGGATCAGGAGCGACGAAATCCACAAGGGGCATCTCTGCCATATCATTCTCACTTTCATCTACATCAGACGCTTCCTCCTCGTTTGCCTCTTTAAAGTCCACACCATCATTAAGCACGACGGTCTCAAACTGCGAGAAGGGTTTGTTGACCAGTTCCTTCATTAAGGCATCTGGTGTGAAGGTGATCTTATTATGACCTTCGATGAGCACACGCTCACCCGTATTGACATTCACGCTCTCACGGGATTCCACATCGATGATCTTAAAGGTACCAAGACCCTTCACCTTGACCATCTTATCCCGCTCCAAAGCCTCACGGATCAGGTCGAACATCATATTGACGAAGAGCGTAGCCTCTTTCTTGCTCAAACCGTTCTGAGCAATCAGCTTACTGGCAATTTCCTGAATCGTAATCTTTCCCATCACTCGTCTCCTCCATTCTTTATTTGTTCCTTCCAATTCGCATTTGGCTTGAAGTTCAGCACCAGTTTGGGCGGAACGAGCATCCGCTGGCCTGTCGACGGATTCACCATCACGCGTTCCATCTTCTTCTTGACCTCAAAAGTCCCGAATGTCGGAACGAGCACCATGTTGTCTTCCTGGAAGTTGTCTCCCATCGTCTCAACGATCACATTGACCATCTTCTGCGTATCCTCGGGCGAATAGCCCGTCTGCTCCGCTAATTCCAAAATAAAATCTTTATTAGTCATAATCACAGAATGATTGTTGTTCCATATAAATCAAATTCCTCCGAATCGGTAATCAGCACATCATAGAACGCGCCAATAATCAGTTCCCGTTCTGCAACGGGTATCAACACCTCCGGATCTACCTCTGGCGAACAAAACTCCGTGCGTCCGATATAGTAGTCACCCTCCTGACGGTCGATGATCACCTTCAAGGTCTTGTCCACCTTCTCGGCCTCCAATTCCTCGCTGATATGCTGCTGGATGCGCATCAACTGATCCAACCGACGCTGCTTTACCTCCTCAGGCACATCATCGTCATAGTGCTGTTCTGAATAGGTACCTTCTTCTTCAGAGTAGGCAAAGGCGCCCATCCGTTCAAAACGCGCCCACTTGACGAACGCCTTCAATTCCTCAAAGTTCTCCTCCGTCTCTCCTGGGAACCCCACCATCAGCGTAGTACGGATATGGATGCCAGGCACCTCTTTGCGCAGTCGTTCCACCAGTTCGTAGGTCTCCGCCTTAGTCACATGGCGCTGCATCCGGCTCAGCACATTGTCTGAGATATGCTGGAGGGCGATGTCGAGATATTTACACACGTTGGGTTTCTCCCGCATCACACGCAACAGGTCCCAGGGGAAGTGAGTCGGATAGGCATAGTGCAGTCGGATCCACGCTACACCTGGGATATCAGCCATCTGTTCAATCAGTTCGGCTATATGCTGTTTACCATCAATATCGACACCATAATAGGTTAGCTCCTGGGCAATGACATTGAATTCCTTTGTACCCTGCTTCACCAACTGACGCACCTCATCAAGGATCTCCTCCATCGAACGACTCTTGTGACGACCCGTAATCAGCGGGATGGCGCAATAGGCACAATGACGGTCACACCCCTCACTAATCTTTATATAGGTATAATGGGAAGGTGTGGTAATTATTCGTGGAGTGAGGAGTGTGGAGTGAGGAGTGAGATTACTTTGGAGGGGAGCATCTGTGGCAGGAGTATTCTCACTCCTCACTCCACACTCCTCACTCCTCGACAAATCCTTCAGCAAGTTCCGATAATTGAACTTCCCATACCACCCGTCCACCTCTGGAATCTCCTTCTCGAGGTCGGCGAGGTAACGCTCTGAAAGACAGCCCATCACAAAGAGTTTCTCAATTCTGCCCTCCGTCTTGGCCTGGGCAAACTCAAGAATCGTATTGATGCTCTCTTCCTTGGCATCGGCAATAAAGCCGCAGGTATTCACGACGACGATCTCACCTTGTGGGTCCTCACTATCGTGGGTACAATGATAGCCATTAGCCTCCATCAGGCCCATCAACCATTCACTGTCCACAAGATTCTTGGAACAACCCAAAGAGATGATGTCAATCGTCTTCTTCTTCATTTATCACTCATCATTTATCAAGCGAAGCTCCAAACAGCGAGTCCACAAACTGACGCTTGTTGAACAGCTGGAGATCTTCCATCTTCTCGCCGAGACCGATATACTTCACAGGCACCTTCAACTGGTCGGAGATTCCGATGACCACCCCACCTTTGGCTGTGCCGTCGAGCTTGGTAATGGCCAACGATGTGATCTGTGTGACGGCTGCAAACTGCTTTGCCTGTTCAAAAGCGTTCTGTCCTGTAGAGCCGTCAAGCACAAGCATCACCTCGTCAGGAGCCTCTGGCAGCACCTTCTTCATCACTTCCTTGATCTTCTTCAACTCATTCATCAGGCCAACCTTGTTATGTAGACGACCTGCCGTATCTATCAGTACGACGTCAGCACCATTGGCCTTGGCACTTGAAAGGGTATCGAAAGCCACGCTGGCAGGGTCGGAACCCATCTGCTGCTTCACCACTGGCACACCAACCCTCTCACCCCAGATGCAGAGCTGTTCCACAGCTGCGGCACGGAAGGTATCGGCAGCACCAAGATAGACCTTCTTACCTGCCTGCTTGAACTGCCAGGCCAGCTTGCCGATGGTCGTGGTCTTACCCACACCATTCACACCCACCACCAGTATCACATAGGGTTTATGGTCGCTGGGCAGGTCCCAGTTGTCCTGATCCTCCGTATTGTTCTCTGCCAAAAGGGCTGCAATCTCATCGCGCAGGATGGCATTCAGTTCCGATGTACTCACATACTTGTCACGGGCCACACGCTCCTCAATCCTTTCGATGATCTTCAGCGTTGTGTCCACACCCACGTCAGAGGTGATCAGCACCTCTTCGAGGTTATCCAGCACGTCGTCGTCGACCTTCGATTTTCCTGCGACAGCACGCGCCAACTTATCAAACACACTCGTCTTGGTCTTCTCCAGACCCTTGTCGAGCGTCTCTTTCTTGTCCTTATTAAAAAAGCCGAATATTCCCATATTTCTATAATTAACGATGCAAAGATAATAATTTTTACCGACATGCACAAAAAAAGAGGCCGCAAAATGACTTGCAGCCCCTATTTTTATGTGAAATGTAATGTTTAGTTCTTGAAGAAGTCCTTGACGGCCTCGTTGGGAACCATCTGCTCGTCGAAGATGTAAGCACCAGTCTTGGGGCTCTTCACCATCTTGATAACCTTTGTGTAAGCGCGACCATCCTTTGAGCCTTCGTGGAGGGTAGCAACGGTTTTCTTTGCCATAATCTATAAACTATAAACTGTAAATATAAACTATAAACCCTTACTTGATCTCCTTGTGAAGTGTCATCTTCTTCAGGATGGGATTGTACTTCATCAGTTCCATACGCTCAGGCGTATTCTTACGGTTCTTAGTGGTGATGTAACGGCTGGTGCCGGGCAGACCACTGTTCTTCTGCTCAGTGCACTCCAGGATCACCTGAACGCGATTTCCTTTTGCTTTCTTGCTTGCCATTGTATTGTTCCTCCTTATTATTAATTCTCAACATTACCCCAGGCAATAACGTTCTTCTCGAGCTCGTTCCAATTCAGATAGCCCTTGTCGACGGCCTGACGGATAGCCTTATCCAGTCCCACCTTGTTAATCATACGGAGACCGGCAGCGCTGATCTTCAGTCTGATCCAGCAGTTCTCTTCTACCCAGTAGAACTTCTTGCTGAAGAGGTTGACATCAAAGCTTCTCTTCGTGTGGTGCTTTGAGTGAGACACATTGCAACCAATCTGTGCCTTCTTTCCTGTAATTTGACAAATTTTAGACATTTCTATCTACTTTTTACTTGTGATTTACACTTACTTATTCCAAACAGGGTGCAAAGGTACACATTTTTATTGAGACTCAAAGCACCGATTGGACTCAAAGGGCAAGAATTATATTTTTTTAACCTTCAAGCACAGGACGAGGCTCGTTTTCCTCCTTCAGGAAGTTCAAAAAGAGCTCCATAGCGTGGTTTGTGGCTATGGCAAGATTGATGTCACGGCCGTGATCTTCCTGCACCATCATCGTCACCACACGATCAGGTTTGCCACATGCCAGCCAGATGGTTCCAACGGGGATATCCTTCGTGCCACCCGTAGGACCGGCAAAGCCCGTAGCGGCGATGGCATAGTCTGTCTGCAAAGCCTTGCAGGCACCCTTCACCATAGCGATGGCCACCTCCTCACACACGGCGGTCTTCTCTTCCAGCAGCTGATGGTCCACACCAAGCAGCCGCTCCTTGATCTCATCGACGTATGAGATGATACCACCCTTGAAATACTTTGAGGCACCAGGCACGGCAATCATGGCCTCGCCAATCCTACCACCCGTACAACTCTCTGCCGTACTCACCGTCTTCTCTGTCTCCCAGAGGATCTCACTGATATCCCTGCTGGTAATCTTACTTTCAAAATCCATAATTACTATTTCTTTTTTTGCAACGGACTACACGACTTTTGGACTATTTCTTTCAGGATTCAGTTCTTAGGATTAAGTCATTTAGTCCTGTCGTCCGTTGCTAAATTTTACTTAAATGTTACTTTTGAGAACGCGGGGACATCGATAGGACAGAACTCCTTATCCAGATACTTATAGTAGCCCACGATACCGATCATTGCAGCATTGTCCGTCGTATAGCTGAACTTGGGAATATAGATGGTCCAGCCATAACGCTTTGCTGCATCGTGGAAGGCATTGCGGAGTCCGTTGTTCGCACTCACACCGCCTGCCACAGCCACATGCTTGATGCCCGTCTGCTTCACAGCCTTCTTCAGTTTCTTCATCAAGATGTCTACAATCGTCCACTCCAACGAGGCGGCGATGTCTTCCTTATGTTTCTCAATGAAGTCGGGATCATCCTTCACCCACTTCTGCAGCGAGTAGAGGAACGAAGTCTTTAGGCCTGAGAAACTATAGTCGAGGTCAGGGATGTTCGGCTCTGCAAACTTAAATGCCTTCGGATTGCCCTGACGCGCCAACTTATCAATGATCGGCCCACCAGGATAACCCAGTCCCATCACCTTGGAACACTTGTCTATCGCCTCACCTGCCGCATCATCAATCGTCTGTCCAAGCACCTCCATATCGTTATAGGCATTCACCTTCACAATCTGCGAGTTGCCACCACTTACCAACAAACACAAAAACGGCAACGGTGGTATCTTTTCCCCTCCTAAGTTAGGAGGGGTGCCGTTAGGCGGGGTGGTCTGAACCGCCTCCTTTGAGCCTCCCGAGAGTTCTGGCTCCCTAATAAAATGCGCCATCACATGCCCCTGCAAATGATTCACATCTATCAAAGGAATCCCCAAACTTCTTGCAAATCCCTTCGCAAAACTGACGCCCACCAACAGCGATCCCATCAGTCCTGGCCCTCTTGTAAAAGCCACAGCCGTCAACTGCTCCTTCGTAATCCCAGCCTTCTTAATCGCCTGGTCCACCACAGGCACGACATTCTGCTGATGCGCCCTTGAAGCCAATTCCGGCACCACACCGCCATACGCCTCATGCACAGCCTGCGAAGCCGTCACGTTCGACAACAGCACCCCATCCTTGAGCACTGCCGCAGACGTATCATCGCAACTCGACTCTATACCTAATATATATACACCCTCCTGAGTATTCATAAAGTTCAAAGTTCAAAGCTCAAAGTTCAAAGTCTAATACGTCAGCACTTCCACCCCGTGCTCCGTCATCAGCAGCGTATGCTCCCACTGGGCACTGGGCTTCTCGTCCTCCGTGATCACCTCCCAGCCATACGGGTCGTCAGCATCGATGAACACCTTCCACGTGCCCATATTGATCATCGGCTCTATCGTGAACACCATGCCTGGCACGAGCAGCATACCCGTCCCACGATGGCCGTAGTGGTTCACGTCTGGGTCCTCATGGAAGGCATTCCCCACCCCATGACCAGCTAGATCCCTCACGATACCATAGCCATACTTCTTGCAATGCTTCTCAATCGCATGACCTATGTCGCCCGTGAATCCATAAGGCTTGGCGGCCTCCATACCGATCTCCAGGCACTCCTTGGCCACACGCACCAGCTGTTCCTTCTCTGGCGACGTCTTGCCGATAATGAACATACGGCTGGCATCAGCATAATAGCCATCAAGGATCGTGGTGAAGTCCACGTTGATGATGTCACCCTCTTCAAGCACATCCTCCTCCTTGGGCACACCGTGACACACCACCTCGTTGATCGAGGTGCAGACCGAGGCAGGGAACGGAGGCGTATCCTCATCACCGCCATAGTTTAGGCAGGCAGGGATGGCGTTGTGCTCCTCGCAGTACTTGCGGCATATCTGGTCTATCTCCAGCGTGTTCATGCCCTCATGGATGGCAGTGGCCACCGTGTCGAGCACACCAGTATTCACCACACCCGCCCTGCGGATGCCCTCTATCTGTTCAGGCGTCTTAATCAGTTCACGCGTAGGAACCAACTTGCCCTTGTTCTCCCAGTACATGATGGTCTTGTCCATCTCCGTAGGCTCCTGCCCACTCAGGCAATGCCATCTTCTCTTCTTCTTAAAAGCGTCCATATACCTTATTAATATATATACTCCTTTCTTTTCGGCTGCAAAGGTACACATAAAATACAACAATAACAAATTAAACAGTAAAATAATGCCTACAATAATGCCAAATGAAGGAGCACGGAAACCAAATTCCGCACTCAATATTATATCCCAGATTATTGGCAGCCCCTGTCTTTTGTCAATATTTTTCAATCAATATCATATTTTTCATACTGCTTTGTATCTGATTGATTTTCAACCTTTTACAAAGCTCCGATTTTGGCCTAAGGAAAGTGGGAGTTTCCCCAGTCTAAACTCCGACTTTACCCTATCTAAAGTCCTACTTTAGTCCGTTTAAAGTCCAAGTTTTCTTGCTGTGAAATTCCATTGTAAAATATTTTCAAATCCAAATCAATAAAAGTCTGACAGTTCTGACAGTTGACAGTTTTAAACCAATGCTTCAGTTTCTCGGACGGGCGCAACAGGTTATAATCGTGAATGATTTTTTTCACCTCCGTCAACTCTTCAATCAGCTGCGGGTCAACAGCGGAATAAATCTCGCCCGCCAGCATCTTCTCTTTCTCTGTCATATACTACGCTGTTTTATAAGTTCAATAGCTTCTTTTCCTGTCAGGTGCTCGATATCGAAGCGAATCATCAGCATACGAGAAAAACCGCTCTCCAACTCCTTTTGCAGACTCTCATCGTCGTTCGGATTGTAGCGGTTGCCAAGCATGCGGGATGTTTCCAACTTTTCCGTTTCATCCTCGATGATGCGGATTCTGCCGAATGCTATCACGCTGCGGAAGAAGGTGGTGTACTTCTTCGGTTGCACATCATCCTGTTCAATGATGCAGAAGGAAGCCTTTTCACACTTGCGGATAGCATCCACTTTGTGACCAGACAAAGCACTGTGGAAATACAGTTTCCCTTCATGATAGACATAGCTGATGGGAACTGCATAGGGGTAATCATCATCACCAAGCAATGCCAATGTACCTGCCGTTGCCTTCTCTAAAATAGCGATGCTCTCCTCATTGGAAAGCTGTTGGCGCTTACGCCTCATGTCTCTAAACCATGTCATATTATGATAATGCTTTTAGTTCGATAATTGATTACTTCCCCTCTCTGTACTCCAGTGGGGTCATGCATGTAAGGCGCTTGAAGTATTTGGAGAAAAAAGCGGGATTGGGGAAGTTGAGGTCTTCAGAGATTTGAGCGACTGACTTGTCGCTGTGGCGGAGGAGCACCTTAGACTGAGTAATGAGAGCGCGGTCGATCCACTCCTTGGCAGTGGTGCCGCTGGTCT